>ERZ1034973.222-NODE-222-length-41020-cov-9.212962_pt1 | contig 41020 bp, 42 predicted proteins | sample MGYA00520686_ERZ1034973 | MGnify/ENA primary metagenome ERZ1034973 (study PRJEB33766, sample SAMN09781775) | gut metagenome | biome: gut microbiome | host: Homo sapiens | place: Madagascar | study: EMG produced TPA metagenomics assembly of the PRJNA485056 data set...
AAACCGATCAGCAGATTGATGATCGCCCCACTGGAACCGACCGCTGCCAGTGCGTTGCTCCCCACATAATTCCCTACAATAATTGAATCCACTGTATTATACAGCTGCTGAAACAGATTCCCCAGAATCAGCGGAATTGCAAAGAACAGTATTTCTTTCCAGATCACACCTTCGGTCATTGTTTTCATCTTTTTCATTTTATTCTTCCTCCTTCTGTCGGTTCGTCCGGGTGCCCCTCTTTCTCATTCTTCATCCTCTGCCAGTTCGCAGTATTTCCAGTATTCTGTACAAGTCTCTGCTGTTTTACTTGTCGCTCCGTCAGCCCATGTCACGAATGGAGTGCGGTGCCCTCTTACGAACCACTTGAAATACCGCAATGCCCACTTGTCGTTTTCGTCGTCCCTTACCTGTACCAGCGTATCGACCGGGACCTTGTTCCAGTCCACTTTGGGCTTTGGTGGTTCAATGTACTCTTCCTCTAACCAGAATGCGAACATCTTTGCGCATGTGTGGCAGTCCAAACCACCGCACGTGCTCAGTTTCATATCCTCTTCGGATATGAAGCGGGGGATTACGTTATCCTTCAAGAAACAGCACATTTTTCCGTTCTCGTCGTTGTCTTCTTTGATTGCTTCCACAATCTCATCTCTGAACTTCTCTCTGTTCTTCATCCGCGCCCTCCTACAGTCCATACACCTGCAGCACCAGTGCGAACAGTCCGGCGCCCATCAATAATGCCCCGATCACTCCCACGATGGTGATTGGAATGTCATAACCGATTTCTCCGTTGTACCACTTCTTCCCTCCGGCAGCTTCTTCCTGCTCATTCATCATCTTCAGCAGCGTGCTCAGCTTGACAAACTTCTCTTCGCCGTCTACAGTCACAAGGCACTCTTCCATTGATTCCTTCATGTTCTCCCAAAGCATCTTATAAGACATCTTCTTCCGCTCCTTCCCCGGTGCCGGTCCTCCCGGCACCCATTCCTTTGTCGTCCTCTTCTCTCTCAGCTCTCTGCCGCGCTCTCATGAATTCGTGATACTCCACTTCCAAATGGTTCTCCTTAATCAGGTTCCAGATTGTGTGGAACGCACCGTCGAAGTACGCATACATCACCTTTGATTCTTCATCGCCCTTCCGGCAGTAGTTTTCCATTGCGCTTGACCGCGTGCGCTCGGCAGCAGCCATCTCTGTAAAAATACTTCTCTCTACCTGCCGACGTCTTTCCTCCTCTTTCGCCCGCCGCTGAATTCTTTTTATTTCGGCAGTGGTGTCCGAGAACATCGTTTCCTGCTTAGTCATCACACTGCTCCTCCAGGTTCTCAAGCTCCCCTTTCAGCCATTCCAGCATTCCACCCAGATCATCAGCTTCCAGCACTGTTGCCTTTACAGCTCCTTTTTTCGCCGTGGCCTTTTTCTCTGCCTCTACCCATTCGTCCTCTGCTTCCGGTTTCTCTTCTTCCGGAGTTACTGTGATGGAGCCCTCGTCCACGTCGGTTTCTTCGATTCCATCAATCAGGTCTGCAATCTTTGCAAACATCTCTGCGGTCTTAACTGCTTTAATTAGTTCCTCTGCTGTAATCGGCGCTCTTCTCATCAGAGCTTCAGCAGTTCCGGAAAACTCCTTCAAGAGGTCTGCTTTAGTTCCACTTATTGTCGTCATTCCGCCATTAGTCTTAATCATTTCGGTATTCTCCTTTTCCATAACTTTGTTATAAATTCATTAACTTCTTTAGTTTTAACTTTTCATTTTTTAGTTTTAGATTTAAGTTTTGCTAAGTTTCACTCGAGTTAATTCGAGTTTTAACGCGTTTTTTCGAGTTTTAACGCGTTGGAACGCATTAACTAGCCTCTATCCACCTCTTCTTGCATTGCCTCTTCCAAGAATCTGGTATCGATGTCGATGATTTTCTCGTTCTCGTTATTCATCTTGTCGATGAGAAGGACCATCATCGTGTCAAGGATTTCGTCAATTTTTCTGCATGCACTGCTTCCTCCTTCTGTGGCATAGCTCCACGACTCCCCTTCTCTCATGGGTGCGTCGGCTCTTACATTGAAAATTGGGAGTATCCCGCTAGACGTCTGCAGCTCAATTGAGGCTCTAAGTACTCGCTTGACGCCGTCACTGTTCGTTTCGTAAAGACGTACACTCTTCACGATTCCTTTAATGTCATTCATATTCACCAGATTGCCATTTTCCAATCTCAAGAATTTAATCATTTGCTCCTCCGTTGTTTTGAGTGATAACTTCCGGGGCTATGCCCTTCTCCAGTTTTCCGGCAGTTCGGTTCCCATCGGTCCGGTGGTGGCTTTCTTCTTTTTCGGCTCTCTTCTCGATGCCAAGAATTCGGCGTACCGTTCCATCTCCCAGATATCCTCTGCCGGGAAATCGCGGATCATGTCCGCCAGCTTCTCCACCGGCCCTTTTGGCCGGGCGGCAGTCATTGCCTGAATGAAGTCTTCTTCCCGGAGCCGGTATGATCTCTTCCCGATCTGGATGAATGGAATCTCGTTCGCGTGAATCATTCTCACGAGACTGCCGTACGAGATTTTCCAGCGCTCCGCCGCTTCCTTCACCGTCAGGATTGTGGTTGTGTTTTCCGGTTTCATGGTTTTCTCCTTTCGCTTTGATAGATTTTTAATCTACTTCTTTTGCAAAAAAAATTTCTTCTTTTTCTGCAAGATCCGTAATTTCCAGGATATCGCACAGCCCAGACACTTCCGACGTCACGAATTCGTTTTTCCCGTCGACTTTCAGCTGCAATGTATATGGGCTGATTCCAAGCATTGCAGCGATATTCTTGTACTTAATCCCTCGGTCCGCAATTTTCTTGCGCAGTGCTTCTGTATTGACCAATTTTGTCTCACTCCTTTCGTAGTAGATTCTTAATCTATTTGGATAATAACATACAGTAGATTACCAGTCAATCATTTTTTATAAAAAAATCAATAATTATTGACTATCAATCTACAAGACTGTATTATTACCTTACAATACAATAATGGAGGGCTTAAATATGATAGGCGATAAGATTAAAGCGCAGCGCTTAGCAATGGGATTGACGCAAGAAGAGTTGGCTGCACGAATGGGCTACAAATCTAAATCAACGATTAATAAAATCGAACTTAATATCAACGATATACCGCTTTCGAAGGTTGAAGAGTTTGCCAAGGTTTTACATGTAAGCACAGCATATTTAATGGATTGGCTCCCGCCGAACATCATCACCCCGGCAGCCCGTCCGGTGCCGATACTGGGAACGATATGCGCCGGGGACGGCACGGTGGCTGAAGAGAACTTCACCGGTAGTTTTTTTATTGATAATACTGTTCAGGCGGATTATGCACTACGTGTGAACGGCGATAGTATGATTGAGGCGGAAATCTACAATGGGGACATGGCATTTCTCCGGAAGGATTTTGAATTCCGGGCCGGTTGGATCTATGCGGTAGTTCACGGAGTGGACCGGGAAGCGTCCCTGAAAAAGGTTTTCCGGCAGGATGATAAGTTAATTCTGCAGCCCTGCAATTCGGATTATTCCCCTATTATTGCCGATGTTCAGGATTGCTACATCGTCGGCGAGCTGGTAGGCGTGTATCATTCCTATTCCGGAACGATTGTGTGTAAGTAGGAGGTATATATGAAATTGGTTTATCCTGCAGTACTGCTGCCATTTTAAGAAGGTGAAGGTTACACTATTACAGTTCCTGATTTGCCTGGCTGTGTCAGTGAAGGGTGCTCTTTGGCGGATGCACTTCTCATGGGAGCGGATGCTGCTTCCGGTTGGGTTTTGGATGAGTTAGAGGATGGGAAGGCAGCACCTTCTGTCAGCAGGCTGAACGATGTCGCCTCTGCAAATCCAGAAGCTATTGTAACCTATCTCGTCCTGGATATGGATTCTTATGCCGAACGATATGGGAAAAAAGCAATTCGTAAGAACATTACAATTCCGGCATATATGAATGCATATGTTGAAGATAATAACTTAAGCCTATCAGAAATCACGCAGAATGCCATTGCATCGCTGATTATAAAAAAATAAATTTCATTATTTTTGAACTTTTTTCTCTAATTTGCTTGACATTTACACTCAATGGGTGTATACTATTATTGTAGTCAAGAGAAAGGAGGAAAAGTTCATGAAGGATTTAATCAGGGCATTAAAAAACCTCAACGCGACACTGCAAATGCTCGTTGAGGCTATCCTAGAGCTTAGCAATAAGCTTTAGTTGAAAACCACTGGGGGAGCGGGAACTCCCCCAGTCCGTACCTGATTATATCATTATGAATGGAGGAATACAATGGACATTAAAGAAATCAGAGAACTCACAGGACTCAATCAGACAGACTTTGCAAAGAAGTATAACATTCCGCTGCGCACCTATCAGAACTGGGAATACGGTACCCGGAAACCGCCGGAATATGTTCTGACACTGCTGCGCATGGTGGTGGAAATGGAGTATTCGAAATAAGTTCCGGACACCAAAAAAGAAAACCATTTTGCGGGTGTGCGCAAAATGGTTTTCTCGGAAACAGTAGAAACAAAAATCATCTACTAAAACCGCTTTAATCAAGTACATTTTTATTTTATCATTTGTTTCTGCCAATTTCCACTCTGAAAAGTTGAACTATTGATTAGAAAGTTTATTGAAAAGTTGAACTATTGCAAGGAGGTGCTGCCATGCATATCAAGGAACTGGAAAAGAATAAGTACCGTGTATGGGTAGACCTGGATCCGGACTATACCGGGAAGCGCCGGCGGAAATCAAAGGTCATTCAGGCTAAGACGAAGCGAGAGCTGCAGGCTAAGATTAATTCGTGGACGGATTCTATCAACAACATATCTGAATGCAAAACCGTGTCGGATATGTGCAACGAGGTGTGGCCGCAGATAGTCGCCAACAAGTCCCCCAATACGGTATATGGCTACAACACTGCCAAGAAGAGAATTGATAAGTCCATCGGATCACTGGACCTTAACAAGCTCACGCCCCGGGCGCTGCAGAAATGGGTCAATGACCTGTCGGAAGCGCTCTCACCGAAAACGGTTGTGGATACATATTCCATTCTGAGAATGTGCTGCTCCATAGCGACATCCTGGGAGCTGCTTCGAAGTTCTCCGTGCCACGATGTCTTTATGCCCAAGAATCGAAAAAAAGAAATCGAGATCCTGTCACAAGATGATTTTGCACGGTTCTGTGCCAACTTGGACAAGGTGGATATCGATACAAGGGTCTGTTTCGAGCTTGCTTTATTCGGTTCCCTTCGCCGAGGGGAAATAATGGGACTGCATGAGGATGATATTCAAGAGGACGGCAGGTTCTACGTGCAGCGGACCCGGTACACGAGATTGGGCGAGGACTTCATCAAGGACACAAAGACGGAATCCGGGGAACGTCTATGCATTCTTCCCGATCCGGTCGTGAAAGATATTAAGGCACTGAAAAGGTATCACATCGAGCGCAAGCTTGCTCTCGGTGCTCTCTGGGACGATAATCCGTATCTCATCAAGAATCCGGACGGCACGCCCTACCACACGCACAAGCCGGTGAGAGAATTAAAAAAATACATGGAGTCCATCGGACTACAGCCGATTACACTCCATGCATTACGTCACACTTATGCATCCATATGTATTTCTATGGGGATAGACCCCGCCACGGTTTCCAAGAGAATGGGCCACGCCAATGTATCCACCACGCTGTCCATCTATACCCACTTATTCGAAAACCAATCGGATAAAGATGAAATATCATTAGCACTTGGAACCATGATGACGAATTGTCGAAAGGCTGAGAATTGACACACCGGCACATTATGGCACACACGTGGCACATCTCAACCTTTCAATTCCCTTGTATCTCAACAATATCAAGGATTTATTGGCGGGAGTACGTGGGAATCGAACCCACCCATGACGCTCCTAACGCCACATAGCGGTTTTGAAGACCGTAAGGCACACCAGCACCTATCTACTCCCGTAACACAGCTATAGATTTTATCATTATTAGGGCTATAACGCAATAGAAAAAATAAATTTGTTCTATCATTTTTTTCCGAGTAAGCTATCTTCGAGGGAGTATCCTGTTTGACTTTTATTTCCTATTAATATAGTATGTATTTCGGTATGTTATGCGAAGGAGGACACTATGATTTATCTGGATAATGGTGCCACATCTTATCCGAAGCCGGATGTTGTGGGAGATGCAGTATACGATTATATAAAAAATGTTGGCAGCAATATCAACCGCGGCGGATACGCCAAGGCCTACTCCGCTGCCGGCGTTGTGCTGGAAACCCGAGAGATGATCAGCAAAATGATGAACGGTTACGGTTCCCGGTACACGATTTTCACGCCGGGCAACACCTATTCCCTGAATTTCCTGATTAAGGGAATTGTCCGGAAAGGCGATAAGATTCTGATTTCCGGCATGGAACACAACGCCGTGTACCGCCCGGCATATCAGCTGGAGCAGGAAGGCCTGATTGAAGTAGGCTATATGCCGTGCAATGAGCGGGGAGAATTGAAACTGGAAGAAGCACTAGACATGATTGATGAGTCCGTTCGGGCAGTGGTAATGGTTCACGCATCCAACGTCAGCGGCACGTTGATGCCTATCCGGGAGGTGGGACAGCGCTGTCACGAGAAGAACGTTCTTTTCTTCGTAGATGCTGCCCAGACTGCAGGAAACGTGCCGATTGACATGAAAGCCTGCCACATCGACGGTCTCAGCCTGCCGGGACACAAATCCATGCTGGGACCTCAGGGCATCGGGGCCCTTCTCCTGAACCCGGCGATTACCGGAGAATTAACCCCGATTATTTCCGGAGGAACCGGAAGCCATTCCGATATGGCGGAGATGCCGGAGGAACTGCCGGACCGTTTCGAAAGCGGAACCATGAACCTGCCGGGTATTTTTGGACTGCACGCATCCGTCGGCTGGCTGGCAGAGCATCAGCAGGAGGTTCACGAACACGAGCAGAAACTGGTAAAAAGAATGCTGGACGGTATTCGGGATGTGGAGGGAATCCGCATTGCGGGTATGCCGACGGAGGAAGGCCGAGTCGCAGTGGTTTCCGTGGATTTCCTCAATGGCGATAACGGCATGATTGCCTTTCAGCTGGAGCAAGAATACGGCATCATGACCCGGGTGGGACTGCACTGCGCCCCACTGGCACACAAATCCCTGGGCACCTTCCCGGAAGGAACCGTTCGATTCTCCATCGGACCGTTCAACACGGAGGAAGAAATCGACACGGCGATTGAAGCCATCCGCAAATATGCACAGGAATCCAACGAGTAATTTTAACTATTGAAAAAAACTATAGGAGTTAAATTGTCTATGAGTAACAACGAAAAAATGGCCTGCCCGATTCCGGGGATTCCTCAGAAGGTACGGCTGACAGAAATGACCAGCGCCGGCGGCTGAGGCGCTAAAGTAGGGCCGGGAGTCCTAAGCGATATTCTTTCCAAGCTGCCGAAAATCAAAGATCCGAACGTAATGGTCGGATTCGACAGCAGTGACGATGCTTGCGTCTATCGGGTTTCCGATGACGTTGCACTGATTAACAGCATCGACTTCTTCCCGCCGATTGTAGATGATCCGTACATGTTCGGTCAGATTGCAGCGGCGAACTCCCTCAGCGACATCTACGCCATGGGAGGAACTCCGAAGCTGGCCATGAACCTGCTCACCTTCCCGAACTGCCTTCCAATCGATGCGGTAGAAGCCATTCTCGCCGGAGGCAACGAGAAAGTCAACGAGTGCGGTGCCATGATTGTGGGAGGGCACAGCATCAACGACGATGAGCCGAAGTACGGTCTCAGCGTCACCGGTTTCGCCCATCCGGACGACATTCTCAGCAACAGCGCCGAGGAAGAAGACTATCTGGTAATCACCAAAAAAATCGGCATTGGCATTCTCACCTCTGCCGCAAAGGTGGATTTGCTCACACCGGAAGAAGATGCAGAAATGAACCGTACCATGGCAGAGCTGAACAAGTACGGCTATGAGGGAATGCAAGGGGTAAAAGTAGACGGCTGCACGGACATCACCGGTTTTGGTCTGATCGGTCACGCCGCGGAAATGGCCAAAGCCGGAAACGTCACACTGGAACTTTACGCTGAACGCGTGCCTATTTTTGACAGAGCCTTGGAATTTGCTGCAGACGGCATCATTCCGGCCGGCGCCCACAATAACATGTCCTATTTGGAAAAGGACGTGATGGATTACACCATTCGGGTACCGCAGGAGCGCCTGGATTGCTTGTACGATCCGCAGACCTCCGGTGGGCTTCTCATTGCCTGCAAGAAGAACGAGCTGGAAAGACTGCAGTATCAATTGGGAGAAAAGGGCTGCCAGAACGCCGTAATCGGCCGTTTCAAGAAGCGCACCTCCCACGCCATCGAGATTCTCAACAAATAAATATGTTTTATGCAACAAAAAAGGTGCGGTTCAAAGCCACACCTTTTTTATATGGGAAAACATTTTAATGAGAAAAAATCCACACTATTTCTTTTTACTCTTCCGACTGCCGGCCGGCCGTCTCTCCAGAACGTACTGTTTAAAGGATTCCGCCACCGGAGACAGCGCCACGCTCTTCATGTTGATCATGTAGAAATCCCGGTTCGCATTGAAACCGTTGATATTCACCGCACGAATGCCCGGTGAACTCAGCTTCGCCACGGTCTGTTCCGACAGGATGGACACTCCCAATCCCGACTCCACGGAGCGAATAATCGCATCCAAATCGTTGAACATTGCCACCACTTCGAAACTGGTTCGATCGTAACCCTTTCGTATCACCGCATCCTCGAAGGATTTCTGCGTTGCGGAACCGTTTTCTCTCCAGATAAAAGGCAACCCCACAATTTCTTCAATACCCACTTCCTCTGAATCCGTGAACATGCCGGCAGGCACCACCAGTACCGAGCGGTCGGAGAACAATTTGTTGTATTCCAGATTCGGGTTGTTCCCCTTCTCCCCCACAAAACCAAGTTCGCCTCGGCGCTCGCAGACGTTATCCGCTACGGTCGCACTGTCGGACTGGTCCACATAGAACATGGTCTTCGTATGTTCTTTGCGAAATCCTGCCAACATCTCCGGAAGAAAAGTAATTCCCGGAATGGATGAAGTCTGAAGTTCCAGAACCCCCTCCACCTTATCGCTGTCCTTGTCCAGCGCATCAATCGCCTGTGCCCGAGTGTTCACCATTTCTACCGCATACTTGTAGAACTGACGCCCCTGGGGTGTCATTTCCACAATCCGTCCCTTCCGATCCAGAAGTTTCGTCCCCAGCTCCTTCTCCAAGATGCTGATGTGCGTGCTGATAGTAGGCTGCGTAAAGAATGTCGCATCTGCAGCTCGGCTGAAACTCTTATACCGAACCACGTTTACAAAAGCTTCAATCTGTTTAAAATCCATATCATCCCTATTCTTTCTATCTATAACTCCATTGACTCCATTCTACCCAATTTCTTAGCGGATTTCAAGGAACATAAAAACAGGACCGAAACGGTAGTTTAATCCGGTCCTGTTTTTCTATAGATTTTTTCTATACATCTACAGCTTTATCGCATAGATGTTTTTACTTTTCGGCATGCTTTACGACATAGCTTTTCATATCCGGCACATCGATTACATCGGTGTGGCAAATCGGCCGCTCAAAAATTCCCTGCAGCGGCGCCGGTGCCTCCACCTGTGTCACCTTTTTCAGCTTCTGCATGCACTCTTCATCTGACGGGCACTCTTCTTCACCCAGAGCCGCCAGAACCGCACGGGTGAACTTGTACGGAGATGCCGTGGAAAGAACCACGGTCTTATCCTTTGTCCATTCCTCGCCCCTATCCTGGCATTCCTCATAGGCTGCCCAAGCGATTGCCGTATGGGTATCCATCAGATAATGCTCTGCCCGGAACACATCGCCGATTGCCTTTGCTCCCCGCGCATCATCACACGCCACACCGCTGAATACCTCGTTGATTTTCTTCAACTCGTCTTCCGTAATCGTGTATTCGCCTTGTTTCGCCAGAAGATCCATGTAAATCTTCGTCCGCTCCACGCCGCACACGAAGCAGAGCAGGCGCTCCAGGTTGCTGGATACCAGAATGTCCATGGATGGAGATGTGGTCTTGTGGAAGTCTCTCTTCCGGTTATAGTGACCGGTTTCCAGGAACTCCCGCAGCACATCGTTGCTGTTGGATGCACATACCAGGCGGCCCACCGGAAGGCCCATCTCCCGGGCAAAATATCCCGCCATAATATCACCGAAGTTTCCGGTAGGAACTACGAAGTTCACTTTGTCTCCGTCTTGAATCTCGCCCATGTCCAGAAGCTGGCGATATGCGGAGAAATAGTATACCACCTGCGGCACCAGCCGGCCGATGTTAATGGAGTTGGCACTGGACAAGGATACTCCGTCGCACGGCTTCGAAATCTCACGGAACAGCTTCTTCACCCCGCTCTGGGCATCGTCAAAGTTCCCGCGAACCGCCACGGCACAGGTATTCTTGCCGTCCTGCGTCACCATCTGAAGACGCTGGGTTTCCGACACGCCGCCTTCCGGGTAAAAAACAATAATCTTTGTGCCCGGAACGTCCGAGAATCCATGAAGTGCCGCACTGCCGGTGTCTCCGCTGGTAGCGGTGAGAATCAGAATCTCATCCTGAAAATCATTCATTCTCATGGATTCCACCATCAGATTCGGAAGTGCGGAAAGCGCCACATCCTTGAACGCGCAGGTCGGACCGTGATACAGTTCCAGTACGAAAGCATCCTCCACCTTTGTCAATGGAGTGATTTCTTCTGTCGAAAACTTTCCGGTGTAGCTTCTGGAAACAACCTTCTCAATCGTTTCCTCGTCAAAATCCGAGAAGAATTTACCGAAAACCGTTTCGGCCATTCCCGGATAATCCTGCTGAATCACTTCGTGGTAATCCAGCTTCAAATCTTCCAGATTTTCCGGAATATACAGTCCTCCGTCCTCTGCCAATCCGTTGATGATGGCCTGAGAAGAAGTAATCGTATGCGTGTTGTCTCTTGTGCTTAAATATTTTATCATTATCTCATCCTTTTTATTGTAAAAATTATGTAATTATGATACATTATTTATGGTATGAAAACAAGTATGTTTGGTTAATTTTATGACATTTTACATAAAAACAACCTTTTTCACTGGATAATGAATGAAATGGAGATGCATATGAATATTGCAATTTTAGGTTTGGGAACCGTGGGGAGCGGTGCCTGCGAAGCGGTGAAATCTGCCATCGACCTGGAAGTGACTCGCATCCTGGTTCGCCGGCCGAAGCCGGAATATGCGGACCTGCAGACAGAAGATATCGACGATATTCTGAACAATCCGAATATCGATTTGGTAGCAGAATGTATCGGCGGCATCCATCCGGCATTGGAATACGTGCTGGGGGCCATGGAGCACGGAAAACACGTGGTGACCGCCAACAAAGCACTGGTCAGCGCTCACTTCGAAGAATTGGAAAACTGTGCCCGGAAGAACGGTGTTCAGTTCCGATTCACCCCTTCTGCCGGTGGCGGCATTCCGTGGCTGTACAATCTGCAGCGAGCAGGACGGTGCGACACCATTGAAGAAGTGCACGGCATCGTGAACGGCACCTGCAACTACATTCTGGATCTCATGCACACCAAAGGATCGGATTTCGCGGAAGTTCTCCGGGACGCACAGGAGCTGGGCTATGCGGAGAGCGATCCCGGGGCAGATATCGAAGGCTGGGATACCCAGCGGAAATGTGTGATTTCTGCCAACCTTGCTTTTGGCACGATCATCCCGGAGGATTCGGTACCGGTTCTGGGCATTCACCATATTCTGGCGGAGGACATCGCATTTTTCAATGAAAACGGCCTCACCTGCCGTCTTCTGATGAACGCGTCCCTTCAGGGCGATGCAGTCAGCGCATATGTCGAGCCAACCCTGCTTACCTCCGCAGCGCTGGAATCCGGCGTTGGTACTAATTTCAACATGGTTAGCCTTACCGGAAAGAACGTAGGTCCGCTCAGCTTCTACGGTCAGGGGGCGGGAAAGATGCCGACAGGCACCTCTCTGGTGCACGATATCATCGATATCAAAGATGGCATTTCATTCAGCCCGTCCGCTTCCACCGGACCGGCGCCATCGAAGGTGGACAACACCAAGACCAGTCATCCGTACTATTTCCGAATTGCGGCCGACGATTCCTTCCCGGAAGAGCAGATTGCTTCGGAACAGGTTCGAAATTCGTATCGCTATATCACAACGAAGCCGATGACCGTTTCGGACGCCCATGCACTGGCATCCCGATACGAAAATGCTTTTGTCGCCGGCTACAAGGAGTAAAAATATGCTGAAAGTTGCTAAATTCGGAGGATCCTCCCTCAGCGATTCCGCGCAGTTCGCCAAGGTGAAACACATCGTGGAATCCGACGATGCCCGCAAGGTGGTTGTGGTCTCCGCACCGGGAAGAAGAACCTCCGACGATAATAAAATCACGGATTTGCTGTATCTCTGCAAAGCTCACCTCAAATACGACGTGTCACCGGACCCCATCTTCGAGATGATTTCCGCCCGGTATCGGGAGATTCGAGATCAGCTGGGACTGACGCTGGACGTGGATTCCGAGCTTGCGGAAATCCGAAGCAAGATGACGAAAAACATGTCCGTGGATTATCTGGTCTCCCGGGGAGAGTATTTAAATGCGAAGCTGATGGCGGAATATCTGGGATACCATTTTGTCGACTCTGCCGACTGGGTGGCCTTTGGATACGATGGAAAAGTAGATTACGAAAAAACCGAGCAGCAGCTCCGGGAAATATACAATGTGTACAACCGAATCGTGGTTCCCGGCTTCTACGGTTCCCTTCCGAACGGCCAGATTCATACTTTTTCCCGAGGCGGATCCGACGTCACCGGCGCTTTTGCCGCCGCCTCTCTGGATGCGGATATTTACGAGAACTGGACGGACGTAACGGGAATCCTCATGGTAGACCCAAGAATCGTCTCTAACCCAAAGACGATTTCACGGGTTACCTATGCGGAGCTGCGGGAACTGTCCTATATGGGCGCGGCGGTGCTTCACGAGGATACGGTGGTGCCGGTTCGCCGGAAGGATATCCCGGTTAATATCCGGAACACCAACGATCCGGAAGCGGAAGGAACCATCATTCGGGAATCCTTTGAAGCGGACAATGCGGAGGAAACGTCCCGTTTTATTACCGGAATCACCGGCAAGAAGGATTTCTCCATCATCAGCCTGCACAAGGCCAATATGAGCGATGCGGTGGGAGCTATCCGCCGCGTGCTGGAAGTTCTGGAACAGTATCGGATTCCGATTGCACAGATTCCAAGTGGCATCGACAGCTTTTCCCTGGTGGTCCCGACGGACAAGCTGGCACCGGTGAAATACGATTTGATTTCCGATATCAAGCGGAACTGCCAGATTACGGACATCAACGTGCAGGATGATATCAGCCTGATTGCCATTGTCGGACGCCAGATGGCGTACCGCACCGGCATTTCCGGCAAAATCTTCGGTGCTCTGGGTGCAAACCGGATTAATATCCGCACCATCGAGCAGAGTTCCGATGAGATTAACATTATGGTGGGCGTGTTCACGAAGGATTTTGAGAAGACCATTCAAGTTCTGTACGAAAGCTTTGCGAAATAAAGGAGAGGTTCAAATGAAAAAGTACAATGTTGCGATTCTGGGTGCTACCGGTGCCGTAGGTATGGAAATGCTAAAGGTGCTGCAGGAAAGGGATTTCCCGATTCAGGAGCTGCGCCTTCTGGCCAGCAGCCGCAGTGCCGGAAAAGTAGTCGAGACGGAGAAATACGGCAGCGTCACCATTCAGGAAGCGAAGGATTCTGCTTTTGACGGAATGGATATCGTGCTGGGTGCCGCCGAAAATGATATTTCCAAGAGATTTGTGGATGCCATCAAGGCGTCCGGTGCGGCTTACATCGATAATTCCAGTGCCTTCCGTATGGATCCGGAGGTTCCACTTGTGGTTCCGGAAATCAACCCGGAGGATGCGTTCACCCATAAGGGTGTCATCGCCAATCCGAACTGCTCCACCATCATCACGCTGGTGGCAATCAACGCCATCAACCGCCTGTCCCCGATTGAAGCGCTCTACGCTTCCACCTATCAGGCCGTAAGCGGTGCCGGCATCAAGGGACCGAAGGAAATGTATGAGCAGAGCCGCAATATCCTGGATGGCAAGGACATCGAATGCAGCACCTTCCCGTACCAGATTGCGTATAACCTGCTTCCGCAGATCGGCGGATTCGGCGAGAACGGCTACACATCGGAAGAGATGAAGCTTCAGAACGAGGGCCGGAAAATTCTCCACCTGCCGGAGCTGAAGGTTTCCTGCACCTGCGTTCGGGTACCGGTAGAGCGTTCCCATTCCATTTCCGCAAATGTCATCACAAAGGACCGTCTGGATCTGGAGGATGTTCGGAAGGCTATTTCCGAGGCGGCAGGCTGCAAGCTAGAAGACGATACAGAGAAAAACATCTATCCGATGCCGATTGAAACCAGCGATCAGGACCTGGTATACGTGGGCCGCATCCGTCGGGATCTGGTGTGCGAGAACGGCATCAACCTTTGGTGCTGCGGCGATCAGGTGCGTAAGGGTGCCGCAACCAACGCGGTTCAGATTGCGCAGCTGCTGATTTCCAGAGATTAAGATAATCCATCTCATAAAGTAAAGGGACCTGCCGCCAGGCAGGTCCTTTTGTATTTACGATGCTTCAATGCGCGTCCGGAAACGGGATTGACCCGCTCCCTCTAATCCTCCGGAACCGGATTTTCGTGGCGCTTGATTTTTCTTGTGGTGGTGCGAACGAAATCATCCTTTCGCACGAATACTGCACGAATGCGCTTGTACACCGCCATCCCCTGATTCAATTCCTGAATGACCTTTTTGTACAAATCCTTCAGCTCTTCCCGATCCGGCTCGTACCCCAACTTTGTCCGAACGTATTCCATATTCGGCAAAATCTGCACGCCGACGATTTCCTCACCATTGTTGTCGTACGGGAATACCATGGAATCCTCGATGTACGGGCTCTGATTGATGTATTCCTCAATCTCCTCCACGTACACGTTCTCGCCGGTCTTAGTCACGATGATATTCTTCTTTCGGCCGGTGAGGTAGATCCAGCCTTCATTGTCCATAAAGCCCAGGTCACCGGTGTGGAGCCAGCCGTCCTCTTCCAGAACCTCTGCGGTGGCTTCCGGCATGTTGTAATATCCCATCATCACGTTCGGACCGCGGAACAGAATCTCGCCGATTCCGTTCTCATCCTTGTTGATGATCTTCACCTCGCCGGTTTTGACCGGAACGCCCACGGAACCGGCTTTCCGATACCGTTCCTTCGGTGCGCTCATCGGCGTTCCGGAGATCAGCGGTGTGCACTCCGTCATGCCGAACCCCTGCAGAACCGTAATTCCCAGGTCTTCAAAATTCCGATAAATGGTCGGAGACAGCGCTGCCGCTCCGGTGATGACCAAGCGCAGCTTTCCGCCCAACTCGTTCCGAATGCTCTTGAAAATCGTCCGGCTCAAGTTGATGCCCATCTTCCGGAGCTTCTTGTTCATGCCCATGATGTTCTGGAAGGTATCCGCCTTACCGCTCTTCTCGATACCTTTCTGAATCCGGTCGTTAATCATTTCCAGCACTCTCGGAACCACGATGATGACCGTGTTCTGGGCTTCTTTCATGTTCTGGGTGATGTATTTCATGCCTTCACAGAATGCGGTGCTGGCGCCTCGGTAGAGGACCAGAAGCATGCCCAGTGTGCATTCGTACGTATGGTGAATCGGAAGGATGGACAGGGTCTTGTCCGTCGTGGTGACATGCGCGATTCGGCATACGTCCATGATGTTCACCGTAATGTTTCGGTGACTCAGCATTACGCCCTTTGGATTTCCGGTGGTCCCGGAGGTAAAAAGAATTACCGCCAGGGCATCCGGGTCCACTTCGGCCTTCAGGTATTCGTCTTTCCCGCTTTTGAGAAGCTGATCGCCGTCTCGGAGCATTCCCCTCCAAGAGGTCACATACACCTTCTTCTCATCTTCCTGTTCAAACCAGCCTTCGTATTTCTCCAAATTCAAATTGGAATCGTCCGGCACTTCCTCTTCATCCAGCCGATCTCCGTAGAAATCCATCACCACCAGATTGCGGATGGACGGAAGTCCCTTCAGCTTGGAGCACTCCGCTTTGGTGCAAAAAATCGTATCGCACTCCGCCGTTCTCAGTAAGTTCTCGATTTCCGGGCCGAAAAGCTCCTTGTCAATCGGCACGATAATGCCGATTCCGTTCATGACCGCAAGGTAGGTGACAATCCATTCGTAGCATCCCTGCCCCATCACAGCGATTCTCTTTCCCTGCCATCCCATTTCCGTCATGCAAGTTCCCATGGCGTTTACGTCATGCTGAAGAAGCCGGTAGGAAATCGGGCTGTATGGCTGGCCCTTTTTTCTTTTTACCCAAAATGCCGGGTTCTTCGCATACTTATCCGCACTTCCAGCCAACATATCCTTCAGTGTGACAATTTCACGGATATCAGTGTACCAATAATGATCAAATCTGTTTTCCATGTGTTCCCCCATCTTTATTCTCCTCTTCCAGCATCTTCTCAATTTCCAGGAATCGGCGAACCTTGCTGGTGCTGGTCTTAATCATCGGCTCATCCGTTACAAAGATTCGCTTGATGCGCTTGTACAGCGGCATGCGGTCGTTAATTTTCTCCACATCCTCGTGAATCCGCTTCTCAATTTCTTCTTTGCTCATGCCGGCAAACTGTTCCGGATCGTAGACAATCTTCAGGGCAACCACCAAATCCCGATCGTCTCCGTTCTTCGGAAGTCCTACGACGATATTCTCCATCTGATACGGAAGTGTGGAGATTTCTGTCTCCAACTCTTCCGGAAAAACATTCTTTCCGTTCTTCAGTACGATAACGTTCTTCTTTCTTCCGCTCAGGAAGAGATATCCGGATTTGTCAATGTATCCCAGGTCTCCGGTATGGAACCAGCCATCCCGAAGAACCGCTGCCGTGGCTTCCTCGTTGTCGTAGTAGCCGTGCATGATGTTGTCGCCTTTGGCAATGACCTCACCGATTCCGTTTTCATCCGGATTGTCGATTCGGATTTCCACATTATCCAGCGGCACTCCCACGGAACCCGCTTTCCGCTTGTCCGGACGTTCTGCGGTAAGTACCGGTGCGGTTTCCGTTAAACCGTATCCTTGCACACAAAGCACACCGAAGTCATTGAAGCCCTGAATGACCTGCGGATCCGCCGCGGATGCACCCAGAACCACCATGCGCAGCTTTCCGCCCAGCGCATCCAGCACGCCGTGGAACACCTGACGCCGAATATCGATCTTCGCCTTATTCAGCAGACGGGTCACCTTGGAGAACCGGCGAATCCGACCGTCCAGGCCTTCTTTTTCCGCCGTCTTCATGATTTTCTTGTACATCTGTTCGATAATCAGCGGCACACCCACAAATACGGATACGCCGTATTCCTTCAGATTCTTCTGGATGTACTTCAGTCCGTCGCAGTACACCGTGCGAACACCGTTCGCCAGCATCACCCACTGACCGGTGGAGCCGAACATGTGGTGATACGGGAGCAGTGCGATATTGGTGTCCGTCGTCTTGAACGGAATGATTCGAATCATGTTGGTCACGTTGGAACAGATATTCCGCTGGGACAGCATGACGATCTTGGACTGAGACGTGGTTCCGGAAGTGAAAATCAGCATGGATACCGCATCCGGATCAATCTGCATATGATCCACGGACACATCTCCCTCTCCAATCAGTTCCTTTCCCTCTTCCAGCAGCGTGGTGACCGTCTCCAGGTCCTCCTCTTCGTACATCGGGAATGCGAACTCAATGGATGTCTTTCCGGAAAGAATCGCTTCTTTGGTCTCCTTCTCCTGTTTCTTGTCGAAGAAAATTACCTTAGCCTTGCACCGCTCCAGGGACTGTTCGAACTCTCCATACTTCAATTCCTTATCCAGCGGTACGGTTACGCATCCGCTAATCTGCGCTGCCGCGTTCACCATGAACCAGTGATAGCTGTTTTTGCCGGTAACGGCAATTCGCTCGCCGCTGAATCCCCTGGAAATAAAAGCGGTCGCCAGCGATTTCACTTCTTCGTAGAATCGAATAAAGCTGATGTCCGTATAACGGTCTTTCCCCTCCTTCAGGGTAAAAGCAGTTCCGCTTCCGAACTGCTCGACCGACCGTACTAACAATTCTTTAAAAGTCTCCATCTATCCTCCCATTGCTTTTTTCAAATCTCTGTTTGTTGCAACAATTGCAATCACTAAATTATAGCACATTTTCTGCTGGGATACTCTCCTTTTTGTTCTTTTCTCCCTTCTCAAATCCCTTTTCTTCCGATTGAAAGACATGAGGAATTGTGGTAACATCTAGAAGTTGAAAGAATATTAGGAGGTGCGAGCGATGGAACGATTGGAACGGCTGAAACAGGCGGCGCAATATATCAGAGAACAGATTTCCGGAGATTTGCCGGACACGGGAATCATTCTGGGCAGCGGACTGGGAACCTACGCCGACTCTCTGGAGAATCCCGTTGAGATTCCATATCGAGATATCCCCGGCTTTGTCACTTCTACAGCCCCGAATCACAAAGGGGTTCTTTTTGCAGGACGCAAAGGCGGTCATTCCCTCCTGGTGATGTCCGGCCGCTTTCACTATTATGAAGGATACTCCATGAAGGACGTCATTTTTCCGGTTCAGGTTATGGCACTGCTGGGAATTCGGCGCTTGATTATCACCAACGCTTCCGGTGCCATTAACCCGGATTTTCGCCCGGGTCATCTGATGCTGATTCGGGATCACGTGAATATGTCCGGTATGAATCCACTTATTGGCCCAAACTTGGACGTATTGGGCGATCGTTTTCCGGATATGTCCGATGTATATAATCGGGATCTGCGAAAAAAAGTGCTGCGGGAAGCACAGGCTAACGGAATTGAATTGTATGAAGGCGTATATGCCATGATGAGCGGTCCGAGCTTCGAGACACCGGCGGAGATTCGTTTTCTCCATACCATCGGCTGCGATGCGGTGGGCATGTCTAGCGTTCCGGAAGCCATTGCGGCAAAACATGCCGGACTGGAAATCATCGCCATCTCTGCGCTGGCCAATGCGGCGGCGGGAATTTCACCGGTACCCCTCAGCGGCTCCGATGTGCTGGAGGCTTCTGCACAGATTGCGGATTCCTTCCGGACCGTCGTGGACATCGCCGTAAACATTTAATGGACTGCCGTAAGATATTGCTATAATAAATTATTTTTATAAAAGGAGATTTATATCATGAGTGAAACTCTGACAAGAGAAAAAGCCAATGAGCTGCTGCACAAATATGTGAAGGCGGATCATTACATCGTGCACATGTATGCCGTGGAAGCCATCATGCGCGGGCTGGCAGAACGCCTGGCACCGGAAGATGTGGAATATTGGGGCATTGTGGGTCTGCTTCACGACCTGGACGAAGAGACTTGCGACTGGAAGAACGATATGTCCACTCACGGACCGGTTTCCGGAGACATTCTTCGAAAGGAAGGCTACGACGATCAAGTTCTGATTGATGCCATCTGCGCACACAATCCGGAATCCGGCGTAATCGCCCACACTACTTTGCAGTATGCCATTCTGGCGGCGGATCCGATGAGCGGATTCGTGAAAGCCGTTGCCCAGATTTATCCGGATAAAAAGCTGGCCAGCGTTAAGCCAAAGTCCATCAAGAAGCGCTTCAACGAAACCCGTTTCGCAAAGGGTGCCAACCGTCAGTTCATGATGGCCATTGAAGAAACAGGCATCACCTTCGACGAGTTCATCCTCATCGCGATGGATTCCATGAAGAAGATTTCGGATGTTTTGGGCCTGTAAGTTATTCGCAAATGCAAAGTATTAAGAAAGGATTATTCAACCATGAATCAGTTTACATTCAGACCGCAGGGCGTTTGTTCCCAGCTTATCGAGATTGAAACCGAAGGAAACATCATTCAGGACGTTCGCTTCACCGGCGGATGCAACGGCAACCTCCAGGGAATCTCCGCACTTCTGAAAGGAATGACCGTGGAAAATGCCATTGACCGCCTCAGCGGCATTCGCTGCGGTTTCAAGGATACTTCATGTCCGGATCAGCTGTCCAGAGCATTGAAGGCTATGCAGGAACAGGCGTAAACGCGAAAAGAAAATCTTGTACAACAAAATGGACTGCCGAATCGGCAGTCCATTTTGTTGTACTTAATCAACGATTTCAATGCTCTCCAGCTGACTCCGTACATCGGCACGGATTTCTTTGATAAACTCTTTCCGAAGTTCCTGCTGTTCGCTTTTTTCTTCGGCCGTCAGCGCTCGCTCTTTCGATAGTTTTGCCAGTTGGTTGATTCTATTGATTTTCTCTTTTTCCATAAAATTATTTCTCCAAAGAATTTCGTTGGCGAATCAATGCGTCATATCTGTTCTTCGCATTTTCAGAAGCCTCATCAAAGAGTCTTTCCGCTTTCTCCGGATCCGCCTGCTGTAACGATCTGTAACGTACTTCTCCCATCAGGAAGTCCTTATAGTCTACGGTTGGTTCCTTGCTGTCCACGGTCAGCGGATTCTTTTTCTCCGAAACGTTTGTTGGGTTGTAGCGGAACAGGTTCCAATATCCGGATTCCACGGCCTTCTTCATCTCCTGCATGGAATTCTTCATGCCGGTACGGATACCGTGGTTAATGCACGGGGAATATGCCACGATGATGGATGGGCCGTCATACGCCTCTGCTTCCCGAATCGCGCGAATCGCCTGGTTCGGGTTCGCACCCATCGCAATCTGTGCCACGTATACATAACCGTACGCCATTGCCATCTGTGCCAGATTTTTCTTTCCGTTCTTCTTTCCGCCTGCGGCAAACTGTGCCACCGCACCTGTCGGAGTGGATTTTGATGCCTGTCCGCCGGTGTTGGAATATACCTCGGTATCAAATACCAGTACATTGATGTTTTCACCGGATGCCAGTGCGTGATCCAGACCGCCGTAACCGATATCATATGCCCAGCCGTCTCCGCCGAACATCCATACGGATGGTTTTACCAGTAAATCGGAATTCTCCCGTACATACGCCGCCTCCGGAAGTTCGCAGCCCGAAATTGCCTTCAGCAGGTTATCGCCGGTCACCTCCGACTCAATGCCGTCATTCATGTGATCCATCCACGCTTCCGCGGCTTCCGCACACTCCGGATGTGCCGCCAGCTGAGCAACTTTACCGCAAAGCTCCTTGCGACGAGCCTGAACCGAAATTGCCATGCCCAGTCCGAATTCCGCATTGTCCTCAAAGAGGGAGTTGGACCACGCCGGACCCCTTCCGTTCTTATCAACGGTATACGGTGTGCTCGGTGCACTGCCGCCCCAGATGGAACTGCAGCCGGTGGCATTCGCAATAATCATGCGGTTGCCAAAGAGCTGTGTTACCAGCTTTGCATAAGGCGACTCACCGCATCCCGGGCACGCACCGGAGAATTCCAAATACGGTTTCCGGAAGCCCACTTCCTTAACGGATTTTGCCTCCATCGCACCGATTTCCTGGCCCACATGCTTCTCCAGGTAATCGAATACCTTCTGCTCCTCCTGGGATTCCGAAGATTCGAAGGAAACCATCTCCAGAGCCTTGTTCTTTGCCGGGCAGGATTCGACACAGGAACCGCAGCCTGCACAGTCATAGGAAGAGATTGCCAGAGCGAATTTCCGGCCGTCTCCATCCTTTCCCTTCATTTCCAATGCAGCCGCACCGGACTTTGCCGCTTCGTCCTCGGTAACCGCAAACGGACGGATTGCACCGTGCGGGCACACGAAGGAACACATATTACACTGGAGGCAGTTTTCCGGAATCCACTTCGGAACGGAAATGGCCACGCCTCGCTTCTCGAATGCTGCCGTGCCGGAAGGAATCATTCCGTCGTTCGTCTTTACAAATCGAGACACCGGAATGGAATCTCCTTCCATTGCCGAGTCCGGAATCAATATCTCTTCGACGTACTGTTTCAGGTCCGGTCGATCTGTCTCTACGGACTTGTCGGCCGGTTCCTCAACCGCATTCTTCCACGCTTCCGGTACTTCTACCTGATGAATATGGGTAATTCCGGCATCCACCGCTTCGCAGTTCATGGCAACGATATCTTCTCCCTTGCGGCCATAAGTCTTCCGAATCGCTTCCTTCATATATCCAACCGCTTTATCAATTGGAATAACTTCGGACAGCTTGAAGAAGGCCGCCTGCAGTACCGTGTTGGTTCTCCGAGCACCCAGGCCCAGTTTCACGGCGATATCCACCGCATCACAGGTGTAGAATCGGATATTGTTCTCTGCAATGTATCTCTTTGCCGATGCAGGAAGTACTGCATTCAGTTCTTCATCACTCCAGCTGCAGTTCAGCAGGAAGGTTCCACCCGGATTGACATCCTGCACAATCTGATATTTATGCATGTAGGATGCATTATGGCAAGCAATAAAGTCTGCGTTGTTTACATAATAGGTGGAGCGAATCGGTTCATCGCCGAAACGCAGGTGGGAGATGGTAACACCGCCGGATTTCTTCGAGTCGTACTGGAAGTAAGCCTGAACGTATTTGTCGGTGTTGTCTCCGATTATTTTTACGCTGTTTTTATTTGCACCCACTGTTCCGTCAGCACCCAGTCCCCAGAACTTGCAGGAAATCGTGGATGGCGATGAAACCACCGGATTGCAGGTTCTCGGCAAGGACAGATGCGTCACATCGTCGGTGATGGAAATCGTAAATTCCATTTTCGGATCTGCGGCATTGAGATTGTCGTATACCGCAATAAGATCTCCCGGCTGAGTATCTTTGGAGCCCAGTCCGTATCTGCCCCTCGCAACGGTAATTTCGCTGCGGGACTGTTCCTTCAGCGCACTTACCACATCCAAATACAGCGGTTCGCCCTGTGATCCCGGTTCTTTGGTTCGATCCAGCACGGCGATTCTCTGAACAGATACCGGGATTGCTGCGGACAGATACTTGGAAGAGAACGGACGGTACAGGTGTACTTTCACCAGACCCACCTTGCGTCCCTGCGCATTCAGATAATCCACGACTTCTTCTGCCGTTTCACAAACGGAACCCATTGCCACGATTACTTCGGTGGCGTCCGGCGCACCGTAATAATTGAACGGCTTGTAATCTGTTCCCGCTTCTTTGTTCACCTGTTCCATTACTGAAGCAACCGTTTCTACCGCATCCAGATATGCCTCATTTCTGGATTCGCTGTGCTGGAAGAAAGTTTCCGGTTGCTCCGCGGAACCCATGAGGTGCGGATGATTCGGGTTCTGTGCTTTCTTGCGGAATGCCGCAACGGCATCCCAATCCAGCATCTTTCCCAGTGTATCGTAATCCCATACTTCAATTTTCTGCTGTTCATGACTGGTTCTGAAGCCATCAAAGAAGTGGAGTACCGGCAGGCTGGCCTTAATTGCCGCCAGATGCGCCACTGCCGCCAAATCCATTACCTCTTGCGGGCTGTTAGAGGCCAGCATGGTAAAACCGGTCTGTCTGGTTGCCATCACGTCCGAATGGTCTCCAAAAATAGACAAAGACTGCGTGGTGATCGCTCTCGCCGCTACATGAAAAACGCCCGGCAACCGTTCCGCCGCAATCTTATACATGTTCGGAATCATCAGGAGCAGACCCTGCGATGCGGTATAAGTCGATGTTAACGATCCGGTAATCAACGAACCGTGGACGGCACCGGCAGCGCCGCCTTCCGACTGCATTTCTACAATCTTTACTTCTTGGTCAAACAGATTCTTCCGGCCCTGGTTTGCCCAAGCATCTATGTTTTCGGCCATCACTGACGATGGTGTAATGGGGTAGATTGCGGATACCTCGGAGAAAGCATATGCTACATGTGCAGCCGCAGTATTACCATCCATGGTTTTTAATATTCTTTTTTTACCCATCGTAAATACCCCCTTCATTTTTTTCAAAGCATTTACATAATAGCACGGAAGTTAGTACTTATCAATGAGTTGAGGTATTGATTTTGTGAATTACTTACAAAAATGCAATTCTTCATTTTCTATATAGTCGCATAATTTCCGTATAAAAACTAAATTCGACGGACGCTTCTGAAACAACGCCCGCATGCCTTTCTCACTTCCCTCTCGGGTTTCCTCCCAAGTTTGTTTGATACAGCAGCGAATCGCCGATTCCACTACCGCTGCGGAAGTTCGATTTCTCTTGGCGATTTCCGGATAAATATCCTTCGTCACCGCATACTTTTCATCCTTATACTTTCGAATCAGAAAAATGCATTCGTAAATATAGGATGTACCGTTTCGAGAGTCCGGTATGTTGCATGTTTCCAAGAACGTGTGAATATCTTCCATCACACGATTTCCCGTTTCCAATTCCATAATTCGGTCGTACGTTATAATCGGTGCATATTCCCGCATCATGGAGGGAAAATCCGATTCGTTTTGCAACGTGAACACAATGGTGAAATGTTGTGATTCCTTCAATGTCTTGTGGAGTTTCTCTAACCAATCCTTTTTCTTATCCAATGAATTATCAAACACAGAGCGATTATTCATAACAAATACTCCTGTCTACACCGTAATACTGCCTTTCATTTTTTCAAAAGTCGCATCCCCGATTCCCTTCACGTTTTTAATATCCTCAATACTGTTGAACCTCGCACCGTTCCTGTACTCTACAATTCGTTGAGCAATTACAGTCCCGACGCCCGGTATCGATGTCAATTCCTCTGCAGAAGCCTGATTGATATTAATTTTTCCACTCGTATTGCCGACAGACGTTTCCGACGCATCTGCCCCCGCCTCATCCGAATTCTTATTCTCTCCTTTCTTCGGAATGATAATCTTTGCACCGTCTTCCACATAGGAAGCCTGATTAATTGCATCCAAATCCGCCTTTCCGGTTAATCCCCCGGCCTTGTCGATGAGAAACACCAGGCGGGTTTTCTTCTTTACCTTGTAAACCCCCGGTTTCTTCACCTCCCCACTGATATCCACATAGTATTCCTTCTCTGAAGTTTCCTCCGCGGAAACCTTGTCCGTTTCTTTCGCCGCGCCCAAATCAATTTCATTCGATGCATTCTGTCGGACACTAACAACAACAGTCAATATAACTATAATCAATATCAATAGAAATTTAAATACTATTTTGGAATTTTCTTCATATATTTTTCTAATAAAACTAATCATATCTCATCCTCCTTCTTTTTTCCCATCATAATTGAAAAAAGAAGAAAGCGCAAAGGTCCGAAAACTCCCACAAAAGGTTTACGTTTCTCGTAGAATGAATTAAAAAACCGAAAAAACCGTTTAAAAATAGATTTTTTCCACAAAAAATAAAACCACAGAATTTACAAGCCCTGTGGTTTTCGTTTTATCTCAATATGCCGGCCGGGAGCCGCATTATGAGACTAATCGTCATAATATTCAAATTCGTAATCCTCGATTCGAACCGTATCCCCTTCCTGAAGACCCAGTTCCTTCAGCATATCGATTCCGCCCTTGTTCACAATATACCGATACAAGTACCGCATAGATCCCACATCGGTAAAGTTGGTAGAACGGAAAATCTTCAGCAGCTGACCGCCGGTTAATTCGTAAGCGCCATCCTCTGCCACGAATGCTTCCAGCTTCTTGTAATCCGCATCGTATTCATCCTTTTCAAAGTCGAAGAGTTCGATTTCATCTTCTTCCGGAGGAATGTAATTCTCAATCCGATTTAATGTTTCATTGAGAAGCTCTTCCACGCCTCGGCGGGTCGCTGCGGAAATCGGGAAGACATCTCGACCTTCCTTTTCCATGAAATCCATAAATGCGTTCAGCGCTTCTTCATCCTCCACCAAATCAATCTTATTGGCAGCGATAATCTGCGGTTTCTTCAAGAGTGCCGGATCGTACTGCTCCAGTTCCGCATTTATTTTCTTATAATCCTCGATTGGATCCCGACCTTCACTTCCGGAAACGTCGATGACATGAATCAGCATCTTAGTACGCTCGATATGCTTCAGAAAACGAATTCCCAAGCCAAAGCCCATATGAGCACCTTCAATGATGCCGGCGATATCCGCCATCACAAAGCTCTTGTCGTGAATGTTCACCACGCCCAGATTCGGATCAATGGTGGTAAAATGATAATTCGCAATTTTCGGTTTTGCACTGGTAGCCACCAACAGAAGAGTGGATTTTCCCACATTCGGGAATCCCAAAAGTCCTACGTCGGCGATTAACTTCAGTTCCAGGATAACGGTGCGTTCCTTTGCCGACGCTCCGGCTTCCGCAAAATTCGGTGCCTGACGTACGGAGTTCTTGAAATGCACGTTTCCCTTTCCGCCTTTGCCACCCTTTGCGGCAACCAGGCGGTCTCCCGGATTCTTCATATCCTTCATCAGCAGACCGGTTTCTTTGTCGATAATCAAAGTACCCACCGGAACGTGAATGATGAGATCCTGACCTTTCTTTCCGAAACGTTTCCGGCGCATTCCATCCTGACCGGATTCCGCCTTGTACACTCGCTTGTATTTGAAATCCATAAGGGTACGCAGGTTGTTATCCGCTTCAAAGATTACGCTGCCGCCGTTACCGCCATCGCCGCCATCCGGGCCTCCTTCCGGCACAAATGGTTCCCGACGGAAGGTAACCGCTCCGTTTCCGCCCTTACCGGAAACGATATTAATTTCTGCTCTATCTACGAACATGTTTATCTCCCGTTTTACAAAAAAATATGGCCCCTTCCAAGAAAGGGCCATAAAAAACTAAGCTTCGTTGCTGTATACGCTGATCTTCTTTCTCTTCTTGTCAAATCTTTCGAATTTAACATTTCCATCGATCTTAGCGAACAGAGTATCATCTCCACCGATACCAACGTTGTTGCCCGGGTGGAACTTGGTTCCTCTCTGTCTTACGAGAATGCTTCCTGCACTTACGTACTGACCAGCACCAATCTTCAGTCCAAGTCTTTTCGACTCAGAGTCACGGCCGTTCTTGGAACTACCTACTCCTTTTTTACTTGACATAATGACACCTCCTAAATTAAAGTCAATTTCTTATGCTTCAATTGCTTCCAGAATCTCTGCCTTAGTAGCTTTGCTGGATACTTCGATTCCCTTCTCGTTTGCGATTGCAAGAAGTTCCTCTTTCTTCATGGACATGCTTGGCTTTACATCGTCCTGCTTCTCAGCTGCAGCTGCCTTCTGACCACCGGATACGATATCGGTAACCTTAACCAGTGTGTATGGCTGTCTGTGGCCATTCTTCTTTCTGTAATCCTTCTTTGCCTTGTACTTGTAGATAATCACCTTGTCGTTCTTACCCTGCTCAACTACTTCAGCATGTACAGCAGTGCCCTCAACAAATGGAGTTCCTACTGTCAGGGTGTCACCACCTACAGCGATTACCTCATCAAAGGTAACGGTGTCGCCTGCTTCAGCATTGATCTTCTCGATCTTGAATACATCGTCCTTCTGAACTCTGTACTGCTTTCCGCCAGTTTTAATAATTGCATACATAATACTTTTCCTCCTCTATCCAGACTCGCCGGGAACGGGTGCGATTGCTTATAACCCTACCCGAGCGGCTAACCATTGAATAATAGCACGATTTTCGCATTATGTCAATACAATTCTGCCATTATTTTCAAATTGAGGTGTTTCAAGCACCCATGAACCGCCGTACGTCTAGTCCTCGATTACAACGCCGTCTTCGTCCACCTTAATGTCATCATCGGTGGATTCCGGTTTGAACTGATCCATCACCTTCTTGCGGATTTCTTCCAGCATTTCTTCATGACTCTGAAGATAATCCTTTACATTCTCTCTGCCCTGCCCGATACGTTCTCCGTTGTAACTGTACCAGGATCCGGCCTTATCCACAATCTTGGACTCTACCGCCGTATCCAATACATCACCGGCCAGAGAAATTCCGGTACCGTACATAATGTCGAATTCCGATTTCTTAAACGGCGGAGCCACCTTGTTCTTTACAATCTTTACGCGAGTCCGGTTTCCCAGCATCTCATCCCCTCGCTTCAGAGTTTCAATCTTCCGCACGTCCAGTCTCATGCTGGCATAGAATTTCAATGCCCGACCACCGGTGGTGGTCTCCGGATTTCCGAACATCACGCCGATTTTCTCACGAAGCTGGTTGATGAAGATTACGCAGGTATTGGTCTTGTTCACGGTTCCGGCAATTTTTCGAAGTGCCTGAGACATGAGTCTGGCATGAAGTCCCACGTGGGAATCACCCATCTCACCCTGAATCTCCGCTTTCGGAACCAGTGCCGCTACCGAGTCGATGACAATCAAATCGATTGCTCCGCTTCGTGCCAGCATCTCACAGATTTCCAGCGCCTGTTCTCCGGTATCCGGCTGAGATACCAGAAGTTCATCTACGTCTACCCCAAGATTCTTCGCATATACCGGGTCCAGCGCGTGCTCCGCATCAATGAAAGCAGCCTTTCCGCCCGCTTTCTGCGCCTCTGCAATGGCATGTAAAGTCAATGTAGTCTTACCGGAAGATTCCGGTCCGTATATCTCAATGATTCTTCCCCGCGGATATCCGCCCACGCCGGTCGCCAAATCCAAACTGATGGATCCGGTGGAAATCACGTCTACCGATCCGGTGAGGCCTTCCTCTCCCAGCTTCATAATTGCGCCTTTTCCGTACTGTTTCTGAATCTGTTCCAGCGCCTGCTCCAATGCTTTCTCTTTATTCTCCGCTGCCGATGCGGTCGATTTTCCTGCCATGTTTCCTCCTATATCGAACATTTGTTCTCTTTTATAATACCTGTTTCTCCGGTTTCTGTCAACCTCTTACGGGCTTCCTTTTATGATACCATTATACCCTCCGGCACTTTATGAGGTCAATTCTGCCGGGTTTAAGAAACGAGGCATTGGGTACTTTTTTCCGAAGAAAAAGTACTATTTTATTTCATCCAATATTTCGTTCACGACTTTCAGCATCATCAGTCGGAAATAGTTTCGATTCCATGCCCGGTCATTTCTTTTGGTGAACAGTTCCACCGCACCGACGGTATCGTCATAAGCATAGCCGATATACGCATTTCCGGCCTCCCGACCTTCGTCCGCTTCCGGGCCGGCATATCCGGTGATGGATACGGCGATATCGCTCCCTGCTTCCAGGCGGGCACCCTTGGCCATTTCAATGGCCACCTCCGAGCTTACCACCGTATATTGATCGATTACTGTCGGATCCACACCTAGCATGGAAATTTTCGCTTCCTCATCGTAGGTAATATATCCTCGGCTCAGGACCTTGGATGCACCCGGAACATCCGTAATGGATGCGGCAAATGCACCGCCGGTACAGGATTCCGCGGAAGAAATGGTCAGCCCCTGCCTCTGCAGCTTATGCACTACGACCGATTTCAATTCCTCATCATCGTAACTGTAGATATACGATCCTATCAGGTTATTCATCCGGGAAATCATATTTTCTACCGCCGCCTGCGCCTCTTCCATTGTATCTCGCTGAGAGGCTACACGGATGGTGCATTCCCCTTCCTTCGCATAGGTGGCGATGGTGGGATCCGTCTGGTTGTCAATCAACGGCATCAGGAGCGTCTCCAGGTCCGATTCTCCGATTCCGATGGTTCGAATGACCCGGTAATAAATTTGCTTCTCCTTAAACTTACGCAGGAAATCCTTTCCGCTGTCTTCAAAGATCCACTTCAGTTCCCGAGGCGGTCCCGGATAACAGATGACCCATTTATCCCCTTTATTCACAGCAAAGGCCGGAGCCGTACCGGCTTCATTTCGGAATATCACTGCATTCTCCGGCATGTACGCCTGCTGAACATTGTTGGGCGCCATTTCCCGATTTCGAATCGAAAAATATCTCTTTACCTCCGCCAGGCACTCCTCATTCAAGTACAGCGGCGCATCCATCACCCTCGCAACCGTTTCCTTCGTCATATCATCCTGTGTGGGACCCAGGCCGCCGGTAACAATTACCAGATCCGTATCCGTCAGTGCCCGCTTCAGCGTATGCTCCAATCTGCCGTCGTTATCGCCTACCACAAAATGATACATTACATTGAAGCCCAGATGATTCAGATTCTCCGACAAATAGGCCGCGTTTGTATTAACAGTCTGTCCGAACAGCAGCTCCGTTCCGACAGCGATAATCGATGTGTTCATTCTCCTTCGCTCCTACATTGAAAATACGCTCTTGTTCTTCAGCACATATTCCGTTCCGGAATATACGGTCATTACCAGGGATGCCCAGAACACCAGCATGCCAATGGTCTTCAGCTGCGGAACCGGACCTACCGCAATAATCAGGATGATTACGGCAACCATCTGCAGAACGGTCTTGATTTTACCGCTCATGGCCGCAGCAATAACGATTCCCTCGGATGCCGCCACAGTGCGCATTCCGGAAACAACAAATTCACGCGCCAGAATGATAATCAGCGTCCAGCCCGGAATGGTCCCGTTTTCCACAAACAGGCACAATGCGGAATACACCAGGATTTTGTCCGCCAACGGGTCCATAATCTTTCCGAAGTTGGTCACCAGGTTGCGCGCTCGGGCAATTTTCCCATCCAGCATATCCGTCAGCGACGCGACGATAAACAACGCAAATGCCACAAAGAACCATTTTTCCATATAGGCTGCAATGAAAAAAGGAACCATGATAATTCGAAGAACGGTCAACTTATTTGGTAAATTCATGTGAAACCTCCTCACCATACAAATCATATTCTGAACTGTCTGTTACATTAACGAACACAATATCTCCCGGCTGATGGGATGTCGTTCCGGTGAATTCCACCGCATCATCGATTTCCGGCGCATCGTACCGAGTTCGACCCAGGTACCGGCAGGCCTCTTCATCCACGGCCTCATCCACCATCACCTCGTAGGTCTTTCCGATTTTCTCTTCATTCAGAGAATCGCTGATTCCCGATTGAAGGCGCATCAGCACCTCTACACGTTCATTTTTCGTCTCTTCATCCAACTTTCCCGCCATCCGATAGGACAGGGTTCCTTCTTCATCGGAAAAAGCAAATGCGCCCAACCGAGGAATCCGTGTTTCTTCTACAAAATCCAGGAGCTCGTTAAAATCTTCTTCCGTCTCTCCCGGGAATCCCACGAGAATTGTGGTTCGAATATGGATATCCGGAATTTCTTTTCTCAGCTTCGCAATCGTCTTCCGAATCGAATCCCCGGTGGATTTTCGGCGCATGCCCTTCAGCACCGGATCCGCCACGTGCTGAATCGGAATATCGATGTAGTTGCAGATTTTATCCTCCTGCTTCATGGTTTCAATCAGCTCATCGGTAATTCCGTCATCGTACACGTACATCAGACGAATCCACCGAATTCCGTCCACCTTGCATAATTCGTGCAGCAGTTCCGGGAGCATCGCCTTGCCGTACAGGTCTTTCCCGTAATACGAGGTGTCCTGAGCAATCACTACCAATTCCCGAACGCCTGCCGCCGCCATATCCTCCGCTTCGCGCACGCAGTCCTCGATGCGCTTGCTGCGATACGGTCCGCGAATCTTCGGAATCGCACAGAACGCACAGGTGTTGTTGCACCCTTCGGCAATCTTCAGGCTGGCCGTGTAGGTTCCCTCCGGAAAAACGCGTTTCCGATACGGAAGCACCGCTTCCACTTCCCCCTGCACTTTGTCGCCGGTGCTCTCCGCCAGCAACAATCCCGGCAGGTCGTCGTAATCGTTTACGCCAGTGAACAGGTCCACCTCCGGAATCTCCTTGGACAAATCTTCGTGGTAGCGTTCGGAAAGGCACCCGGTAACCACCAGTTTCTTGCTCTCTCCTTTCAGTGCCGCCATGCTAAAAATATGTTCGATGGATTCCACCTTTGCGGCCTCAATAAAACCGCAGGTGTTTACAATCAGGATGTCCGCTTCTTCCGGCGAATCCGCCAAGCCGCATCCCCGTTCCAGCAGTTGTGCCGCTAAATTCTGGGAATCGTACTCATTCTTCGCACATCCCAAGGTGTCAATAAAAATTTTTTTACTCATGTGTCGTTTCCTCTGCTCCGTTATTCTGCGAATCAATCGCGTCGTAATATTCTTCTTCTGTATAGAGCACCTGGCGCGGCTTGCTGCCGTCCGCCGGGCTGATAATCCCTCGGGCTTCGATTTCATCAATGATGCTGGCCGCACGGTTATATCCGATACGGAACCGTCGCTGCAGCATGGACACTGAAGCCTTTTTCTGTTTCAGGATAAACGCAATGGCATCCTCTGTCAATTCATCGGAAACCTCTCCGTACTGGGATTTTTCCGGTGTTTCAATGGTTTGAACCACCGATTCATCATAGGTGCTCTCCCCCTGCTTTTTCACAAAATCAATGATGCGCGCGGTCTCCGAATCAGAGATATACGGTCCCTGAATTCGGAGAGGCTTATTCTCGCCCACCGGGGAATAGAGCATATCGCCCTTGCCCAAAAGCTTCTCGGCACCTCCCACGTCCAGAATGGTTCTGGAGTCCACCTGAGAGGACACGCTGAACGCAATCCGAGACGGGATGTTGGCCTTAATCAAACCGGTCACCACATCTACCGACGGACGCTGGGTTGCCACAATCAAGTGCATTCCGGCTGCCCGGGCCAGCTGTGCCAATCGGCAAATGGATTCTTCCACCTGAGACGGTGCCACCATCATCAGATCCGCCAACTCGTCGATAATAATGACGATTTTCGGCAATACCTTATCCGGCTCCTGATTGGCTCTCATCAGCTCGTTGTAAGAATCCAAATCCTTTACGCTTTCCTCTGCAAAGAACTTGTACCGCTGAGTCATCTCGTTTACCGCCCAGTTCAGCGCAGCCGCCGCCTTCTTCGGATCTGTCACCACCGGAACCAGCAGATGGGGTATTCCGTTATAATTTCCCAGCTCCACCACTTTCGGATCGATCAGAATCAGCTTCACCTCATCCGGCGAAGCCTTATACAGCAAGCTGGTGATAATCGTATTGATGCATACGCTCTTTCCCGATCCGGTCGCTCCCGCAATCAGAAGGTGGGGCATCTCTTTCAGGTTCGCAATCACATTGCGTCCGGAAATGTCCTTTCCCACCGCAAAACTGATCTTCGATGCAGCGTTCCGAAATTCCTTGGAATCAATCAGTTCCCGAATGGAAACCATATCCGGTTTCTCATTCTCCACTTCAATTCCCACGGCCGCTTTTCCCGGAATCGGGGCCTCGATTCGGATGCTCTTCGCCCGAAGGTTCAAGGCGATATCATCTGCCAGCTTCGTGATGCTGCTGACCTTTACACCCACCGCCGGCTGCACTTCGTACCGCGTTACCGACGATCCCTGGGTGACATTCAGCACTCTCGCGTCCACGTGGAAATTCTGCAATGTATTCTCCAGCAAAGCCGCCTTCTGTTGAAGCTGATGTTCATTCATCTGCATCTGCTTTGCCCTCGGCTTCTTCATCAAATCCACAGGCGGAAACACATAGGATGTGGCCGGAATCTTCTTGGCCAAATTCTCCTCCGCCTGAAGCGCCATCTCCGTATTGTCCAGTGCCGTCGGAGTATTCTCCTTCCGGATTTCTTTGATATTTTCCGTAGCCGCAGGTGTCGACAATGCCGACACTTTTTCCGGTTCCGCATTTAGCCCCATCGGCTCCGTCGTTACCGAATCCACACTCATAAAATCATCCATAAAAGGATTCGGCGCCGCAGCCGCGTTTTCCGGCGATGCAAAGCCTCCCGAAAGTCCCAGTCCAAGACCTGCGCCGGAAGCATTTCCGCCGTCCAGCCCAAAACCGGTATTGCCATACGAAGAATCGCCTCCGTCCAGTCCGTACTGCAGTGATTCTGTTTTCGGTTCCTCCGGCAGTTCTGCCGGTATCTCCGAAATCGTCGGCTCTTCCTTTTTCGGCGTTACAATCGACTCGCCGAAATCCGCTCCCTCCAGGTTCTGCATGAAGTTTTGCCGAGCTCCTTCCTCCATCGGAAATGCCAGCGGGTCCTTTACCTGCGGCACCGAATGAGATGGGGTGATAATCGGGACGCCGCTCTCTTCCGGCACGGTCTTCGCCTGCGCCTCTCTCTTCTCGGTCAGCATTTCCCGAAGAATAGTCTTTTCTTCCCGCTGCTCTCGTTTCTTGCCAAGATACTTGGAAATCGGCGTATCCGCAACCAAGAGAACGGAGATGGCAATCACCGCCACCGCAAAAATAATCAACCCCGGTTTTCCCAGCAACTTGACAATCAATCCTCCCAGCCACATGCCGAAAACGCCGCCGTTCCGAAGCTGAATTCCGCCGTCGAAAAAATCACCGATTGCGGAGATGGACAGCTGTATGTTCGTCTCATCCAAGTAACGATAGGAATTCAGAATACACAGCATGACAAAAATCAAGAAGGAGAAAAATGTCGTCCTTCCATTGATGTGCTGCATTTTTCGAAGGAACAGGCAGAGAGCCAGCGCAATAAAATAATACGGCAAAGCATACGCCATCAGCCCAAAAAGTCCAAACACGAGACTGTGAATCGCATTCCCAAAGGTTCCGGTGGTGTTCAGCTGCGTCGTAATCACCAGAAAAATTCCTACGGCCAAAAATATGATGCCCCAAATCTTATCCAGAATGCGGTAATCCCGTTTCCGCTGCTCCTGAAGCTCTCGAATCTGCTCCTGCCATTCCTTTGGATGCGGAGAGGATGCAGTTTCTTTTGTTTTTGCTGCAGTTTTTTTCGTCTGTTTTTTCTTCTTTCCAGAACCGACTGCCATCGTCCCTCCCTGTATATCACTCAAAATAAGCTAAACCTAAATATCGTATTATTATACTCCATATTCAATTGGATTGCAAAATCCGTATATTTTGCATAAAAAAAGTGATTCAAGCTATGCTTGAATCACTCACAATCAAACATCAATTAGTTTTCGTTTACAACGTCTTTTCCGTCGTAGTAACCACAGTTTGGACAAACTCTGTGCGGAAGCTTAGGCTCATGACACTGAGGACAAATTGAAAGTCCAGGAGCGCCCATCTTCATATTCGCAGACTTTCTGCTTCCAGTCTTTGCTTTTGATGTTTTCCTCTTAGGTACTGCCACTGTCGACACCTCCTTATAACTCTATCTGATTTTGTTTATTTACGCGTTACAACAATTAATTATAGCTTTGCACATGCATATTGTCAAGCCTTTTCTAAATTATTTTATAACTACCCTTCGGCAGTTGTCGGAACCGTTCCAAATCGATTGACCGGTCATCAGATTATACACATCCGAAGCCAGTGCATCCATCTGAAGCATCCGGGAATCCAACCCGCATTTGTTGATATTATCCACAAAAGGCAGTCGATTCCATTCGTTTCTCTTGGTTTCCCGAAGAATTTCCCGACCTCTCTCGCTGAAACCCAGTACCCGCAGGTATTCCGGCGACCGATTCTGCAGTTCAACGGTAACCCCCAGAAGAATCTGATACAGCCACCTGGAAATTCTGGTATAGGTATATCGCTTGGATTTCGTATTCAGAATCAGCTCATTCAAGGACTGCGCCTTTCGAGCTTCCTCCTTCAAGCGGTTTCCCAGACCTTCTCCTCCGCCCGGAGCAGAGTCCAGTTCCTCCGGTGTTTTCATGAGAATCGCATATCTAATTCCTTGGAACCATTTCTCTTCCGAAATATGGAAATCCAGTTTCTCGGAAGACCAGGGGACCCGTTCCTCCGGCAGCCGATTTTCCGAAATCGCCTTTCGGATTCCGGTACTGCTCCAGAATTCTTTTTCCGGCGAATCCGTCTCGTGATATCCGGCTCCCTGCCGCTGCACGGCAACCGGTTTCAAAGCCCGGATATTCTTCAGGTATTCCAAAGCCAAAATATCGTTAGATGCCTGATACATAGAGACTTCCTTCATGTCGGATTCTCGCAGTACATTCTCCCGAGCAACGGGATAACTCTCCCCCGACTTTCGGCGCAAAGCAATCTTTCGGCGAATTTCGGACTCATGCTTCCGCATATAGTCAGAAACCTTCCGCAATCCTTCCAAATCACCGGATTCGCTTCCGAACGCAATGTGGGTAACCCCACCGAAAGCCTCCAGCAGCTGAACTCCGGAAGCCGCATATACCGCCGCATTTCCGAGGCAGTGTACTGTCGGAATCTCCAGCACCAGGTCAACGTGGTTTTGCAAGGCAATCTCCGTTCGCTGCCATTTATCCAGAACAGCCGGCGCGCCTCGCTGTACGAAATTACCGCTCAAGGCACATACCACGGCGCTCGCCCCCGTCCGGCGCTTCGCCTCTTCAATCAGATAGCGATGGCCGAAGTGCATAGGGTTGAATTCCGCAACAATTCCAACGATGTTACTCTTCATCTTCTCCGTAGGACGCATAACGGTCATCCGAAGCCGCTTCCCGGCTCTGAATGCGCTCTGCCATATCCCGCATTTCCTGACGGTTGCTGTTCACCTGGGTGTTGATTCCATTCAGCATCTCCGTGAAGTGATCGTTCATCGGCTGAATGTAATCGGTCGCCAGCTTTGCGATTTCATTCTGCATATCGTACAACATCTTGTCGATGTATTCGTAAGAACGCAGCTTCATGTACCGTCCGTGGCTCTCCGCCTCTGCGATTACCGCACCGGCACGTTTCTCCGCTTCTCTCTTGATTACATCCGTCTCCACAAGATATTCTGCCTGCTTCTTCGCTGCAACGATTACCTTGTCGTACTCTGCTTTTGCTTCGTTGATGATTCGATCCTGTTCATCCTTCACCCACTGTGCCTGCTGAATATCCTTCGGCATGCTGAGTCGAATGTCGCTGATAATCTGCGAAATCTCCTCGCTATCCACAATGGCCTTGTCCGAGAAAGGAACCTTCGAGGCAGTCTCCAGGATATCTTCCAATTCATCCAGCAGCTGCATTACTTTAATGGATGCATCACTCATAGCATTAATCCTCCCATTTATACATATAAATTCGAATTATGTCCGTCTTCTGTTCGCTCTACAAATTTCCGCTGAATCGCTTGCAGCGCACACTCCGGCAAAAGGCCGGATACATCGCCTCCCAAAGACGCCACTTCCTTAATTAATGAAGAACTGATAAAAGAATATTTCGGATTCGTCATTAAAAAAATGGTTTCCGTATTTCCGGTGTACAATCGATCGTTCATCTGCGCCATCTGAATTTCATATTCGAAATCCGTTGTCGCTCGAAGACCCCGAATCACTGCACTGAACTGCTTCCGGTTCACATAATCCGCTAAAAGGCCGCCGAAACTTTCCACTTCCACATTGTCGAGATGGGCCGTTGCCTCCCTCACTACCTGAATTCGTTCTTCCAGTGTCAGAATCGGTTTCTTTGAGTTGTTCACCAGAACTCCCACCGTAATCGAATCGAACATATGCGCTGCCCGTTCCACGATGTCCAGATGACCGTTTGTGATTGGATCGAAGGAACCGGCATACAATGCGGTACGTTTCATATCTTCACCTACCTTTTCATTTAATTCTATCAAAATACAACAAGCTATGCAACCATTTTAGGCTCTTGTGTAGATATCCACTCCAATGGTTCCGTACTTCTTTTCTTTCATCTTTTTCAGGCCGGCAATTTCCTCCGGAAGGGCTTCTTCGTACAGATGTTCTGCAACAATTAAACCGCCCTCCGCAAGGAGGTCGTTCTCCATTATTTTCTCGATTGCTTCTTCGTAATAGCCGGCCCGGTACGGCGGATCCAGGATAATCAAATCCATTTTTTCCTGCAGAGAATCCAGGCACTTTCGGAAATCCATCGTGGATACGGTGGCCTTGTCATTCGCCTTGCAGTGGTCGATGTTTTCCTGAACGATAGCAACATGCTTTCTGGAACAGTCATTGAACCGACAATGACCCGCCCCACGGGAAAGCAGTTCCAATCCCAACACCCCGGATCCGGCAAACAGATCCAGAACGTTGGCCTCCGGAATTGACGGCATCACCATGCTGCAGATGGCCTCCCGAACCTTCTCGGTGGTCGGCCGGATATCCGCCGGAAGCTCAATTTTTCGAAATTTATAATCTCCCGCATTAATTCTCATTGATTCACGCTCCTTATTTTTTCTATAGCAATATTTATATCGTATTCTCGTAATTATCCCAAAGGTACTGCTTCATTTTGTTTCGCACGTTTTCATCCAGATGAAGCAAATCCATCTCTTCCACATCCTCTTTTGCATATTGAAGAATGTGCTCGTATTTCAAAAATTCTCCCAGCATGCTCATGCTTCCGTGCTGCATGGTTCCGTGCACATCTCCCGGTCCGCGAAGGCGATAATCTTCCTCACTAATCAAGAATCCGTCATCCGTCTCCTGCATAATCTGAAGTCGATCCGCCGCACCTTCCGAATCGCTGTAGTTTACCAGCCAGCAGTAGGACTGCCGATTGCTTCGCCCCACTCTTCCGCGAAGTTGGTGCAGCTGCGCCAGTCCGAACCGATCGGCATTCTCGATAACCATCACAGTGGCTTCCGGCACATCAATACCCACCTCGATTACCACCGTGGATACGAGAACCTGAATCTTTCCTTCAGCGAACTCCGCCATAACTCGTTCTTTTTCCGAAGGGTCCATCCTTCCGTGAAGCACGGCCACCACCGCCGGGGAAAACCATTTTTTTACCTCTCGATACAGTGCTGTCACGGAAACCATTTCTTCCCCTTCATCGATAGCCGGCGCCACGATATAGGCCCGATTTCCGCCTTGAACTTCTTTTTTCACCTGAGCATACGCCTTCGACCGCAAGCGGTGATTCACCACCCGCGTAATGATGCTCTTTCGCTCTGCCGGTCTGGACCGAATCATGGAAAAATCCATATCTCCGTACACTGTGGCCTGAAGCGTCCGCGGAATCGGCGTTGCGGACATGACCAGCACGTTAGGAATTCGGGATTTCTCCATCAGCAAACGCCGCTGATTCACACCAAACCGATGCTGCTCGTCGGTAATCACCAGTTCCAGGTTCTGAAAGATCACATTCTCCTGGATGATGGCATGCGTTCCCACCACCACATCGGCCATGCCCTCCTGAATTTCCTGAAGCACCTTCTTCTTCTCCGGTGCACTCAAAGCGCTAATGAGCAGAACACAGTGAATCCCCAGAGGCTCAAAATCCTTCGACAGCTTCTCATGATGCTGCCGCGCCAGAATCTCTGTGGGCGCCATGAACGCACACTGTCCGCCGGCCGCCGCCACCCGGTACAGCGCCGTCTCCGCCACCGCCGTCTTACCGCAGCCCACATCTCCCTGAACCAACCGATTCATCGGTCTTGAAGAGCTCAAATCCTGCTGAATGTCCCGCACCGCACTTTTCTGACCCTCCGTCAGCTCGAAGGGCAACTCCTCCAGAAACGGCGTCAGATCGGTTTCCGCCACCGAGGAATCCCCCGCTTCGTGGCAGAGCTGTGCTCGATTCCACTGCGTGACAAGTTGGTATAAAAACAAATTTTCATATATATAGCGCGACCGAGCAATCCGATACGCCTGCAACGATTCCGGAAAATGAAGTTGTTCGTATTTATATTTTTCGGTGCAGAGTTTTCGCTTTCGAATCACGTCCTCCGGGATCCATTCCGCATCGTATTCCAGCGCCTGCAGCGCATACTTAATCCACCGATTGAAATCATTGGTGGTAACGCCCGCCGTACACCCGTATACCGGAAGATATCCCTTTCGCTCCAGATCCTTCGCACTGCCTTCCGGACAGATTTCCGGATTGTCAAAAATCGGCAAATCGTCCCAGCCCCGTCTCCGGCATCTGCCAAAGACGACGTACCCTTTATCCAGCCGCAGATTTTTATCCAAGAAAGGCATATTGTAGAACCACACCTTGTACTGACCGTATCCGTCCCGAAAGATGCATTCCAGCATCGGGGTTTTTCCGTTTCGGCCACCGTACGCGCTGAACCGCTTTCGCTCCAGCTTTCCGGCAACGCGATACTCTCCACCGTCTTCCAAATCCTTGGAAAACCAGTTCCACCGCCAATCCCGATACCGCACCGGAAAATGGTCCATCAAATCCCGTACCGTGGCGATTTCCAGCTTTCCGAGAAGCTCTTTTTTCTTCTTCCCGATACCTCGAACCGAGGCAACGTCATCCGATAATTTCAGCATCCCGTCACTCTTTTTCCCGTACATTTCTTCTTCTCAAGGTATACTTTCTTCCCACCGGCTGCTTCCCGCCCTCCGGCAGAAAGCCCATGATATTCATTCGAATTTCCGCCGGTTTCTCCAGGCACAGCACGCCGAAATCTTCCTCCACCATATTAAACAATTGCTGAGAAGCTCCCACCAAAGTTCCGTGAACGGCCGCCACCGCAAAAATATCCACGTGAATGCCTTCCGACTTCTCCCGGATTTCGACGGAATTTCCAAGCTCATGGTTTCCGGTAAAAATACCCTTCCGAAGCAGCTTGCCTTTCCGATTACACGGCAGCAAGGTATCTTCAAAAGAAAGAAGGTTATCCACAATCATCCGGGTAATTGCACTTCCCGCGACGGAAATGACACCGTATTCATTCTTCGACATCGTTGCCATATTGAAACCTCCTTCACCTCGTATCGAATAAATTGTATCACAGTGCAATTGCTCTGCATACAATATTTGCATATAAAAAAAGTCTTAAACGGAAATCCGTTTAAGACTTTTACACAGCCTGTATGGACTAGATGGCACGGTTAACCTTGCCAGATCTCAGACAACTTGTGCAAACATTCGCCTTTCTGACCGAACCGTTCTCACTGACTCTTACTGTCTGAATATTCGCATTCCATTTTCTTCTGGAGTGTCTATTCGAATGAGAAACAGCGTTTCCCGAAGTCTGTCCCTTACCGCAAACTTCACATTTCCTGGACATTTGCCGCACCTCCTTTGTTCTCAAAAATTTACATCTCATTTGACGCAAGTAGTATTATAGCACACTTGCACAATCC
>ERZ1034973.226-NODE-226-length-40829-cov-15.149679_pt1 | contig 40829 bp, 41 predicted proteins | sample MGYA00520686_ERZ1034973 | MGnify/ENA primary metagenome ERZ1034973 (study PRJEB33766, sample SAMN09781775) | gut metagenome | biome: gut microbiome | host: Homo sapiens | place: Madagascar | study: EMG produced TPA metagenomics assembly of the PRJNA485056 data...
TAAGACGTCGCCCTCTCACGGCGAAAACAGGGGTTCGATTCCCCTATCAGCTGCTTATTCTTTCATAGAATAGCCCAACCCTGAAAAGTGTCGAAGAGCAGAATTGATTGCTTTTTGGCTCTTTTTTTTATAAATTTTTCTTGCCATTCCCATTTTTTTGTTGTATAGTGGTTCACGATTACTCAAATCATGGGGAAAAAGCGGCAAAGAGGCGGGAACCGAAAGCCGTATATCCGCGAAAACGGATGGATGGGAGCATATATGGCAAAATATTTAGTAATTGTAGAGTCACCGGCGAAGGTGAAGACAATCAAAAAATTTTTGGGAGCGAATTATGAGGTTATGGCCAGCCAGGGGCATGTGAGGGACCTGCCCAAGAGTCAGCTGGGAATTGATGTGGAACATGACTATGAACCGAAATACATTACGATCCGCGGCAAGGGAGATCTGCTGGCATCCTTACGTAAGGAAGTGAAGAAAGCAGAGAAGATATATCTCGCAACCGACCCGGACCGTGAGGGAGAGGCCATTTCCTGGCATTTATACTATGCCTTGAAACTGGAAGATAAAAAAGTATATCGTATCACCTTTAACGAGATCACCAAAAGTGCGGTGAAGGAATCCTTAAAGCATGCCAGAGAGATCGATATGAATCTGGTGGATGCCCAGCAGGCGAGACGTGTGTTGGACCGCGTGGTAGGCTATCGGATCTCCCCTATTCTGTGGGCGAAGATCAAGAGAGGCTTAAGTGCCGGCCGCGTACAGTCTGTGGCTCTGCGGATCATCTGCGACAGAGAGGATGAGATCAATGCCTTCATTCCGGAGGAGTACTGGTCCCTGGATGTGAACTTGAAAGTAAAGGGCGAGAAGAAGCCCATCTGCGCAAAATATTACGGAACTACGGAGAAAAAGCAGGGGATCGGCAGCAAGGAAGAAGCTGATGAGATCATGAATTCCCTGAAGGGTGCCAAATACGAAGTGAAGGAAGTTCGACACGGCGAGCGTGTGAAGAAGGCACCCCTTCCTTTTACTACCTCCACCTTACAGCAGGAAGCCAGCAAGGTGCTGAATTTCTCCACACAGAAGACCATGCGTCTTGCACAGCAGTTATACGAAGGTGTGGATATCAAGGGAGAAGGTACGGTAGGTCTGATCACCTATTTACGTACGGATTCCACCCGTGTATCGGAAGAAGCGGAAGCACAGGCTGCGCAGTTCATCGACGCACATTACGGTGAAAAGTACAAGGCTGCCGTAAATACAGAAAAAAAGAACGGTCAGAAGATCCAGGATGCCCACGAGGCCATCCGTCCTACGGATTTAAACCGTATGCCCATTGCCATCAAAGAACAGCTGCCCAGAGATCTGTTCCGTCTGTATCAGCTGATCTGGAAACGTTTTGTAGCAAGCCGCATGAGTGCAGCACAGTATGATACGACTTCAGTGAAAATTCAGGCGAAGGATCAGATCTTTACACTGGCAGCCTCCAAAATGCGTTTTGATGGTTTCATGAGTGTCTATACCCAGGAGGAAGATAAGGACGAGGAAAATGTACTGGGCGGCAACCTGGATGAGAACAGTGTACTGGAATTTATAAATTTTGATCCGAAGCAGCACTTTACCCAGCCTCCCGCACATTATACCGAGGCAAGTCTGGTGCGTGCCCTGGAAGAACTGGGCATCGGACGTCCCAGTACCTATGCACCTACCATCACCACGATTCTCGCCAGAAGATATATTACCAAGGAGAATCGTAATATCTATGTTACGGAGCTGGGGGAAGTGGTCAATCATATGATGAAGGAAGCCTTCCCGGCCATCGTGGATGTAAATTTTACCGCTAATATGGAGACCTTGCTGGATGGTGTGGAAGAAGGCACTGTGAAGTGGAAGACCATTGTGGAGAACTTCTATCCGGACCTGGATGCAGCAGTGAAAAAAGCTGAGAAAGATCTGGCAGAGGTGACGATCGCGGATGAAGAATCCGACGAAGTCTGTGAACTGTGCGGCAGACGCATGGTGATCAAATACGGACCTCACGGCAGATTTCTGGCATGCCCCGGATTCCCTGAGTGCCGCAATACCAAGCCTTATTTCGAGAAGATTGGCGTGGCATGTCCCAAGTGCGGTAAAGATATTGTTATGAAGAAGACCAAGAAGGGCAGAAGATATTACGGCTGTATCGATAATCCGGAGTGTGATTTCATGGTATGGCAGAAGCCTTCGGGAGAGAAATGCCCCCGCTGCGGTAAGCTGCTGCTGGAAAAAGGTAACAAACTGGTCTGCATGGACGAACAATGCGGTTATGTGAAGAATAAACCGACGGAAGAGAAGTAGTTTTATATACTGTCAGAATTTTCTCATAAATTAGCGCTATTTCCATTGTAATCTGAAATTACATGTGCTACAATGTGCATAACATCTTGTGGTTTCGTAGTATGTGTAAACGGAGGAAGATAGATGAGTAGCGTACAATTGTTGGACAAGACACGTAAGATCGGTAAATTGTTACACAATAATAACTCCAGCAAAGTGGTATTCAGCGATATCTGTAAGGTAATGCGTGAGATCCTGAATTCCAATGTACTGGTGATCAGCAGGAAGGGTAAGGTGCTGGGTGTAGGTAAATCCGACGGAATCGAACCCATCACAGAACTTTTGGATGACAGTATCGGCGGATTTATCGATCCGATGTTAAATGAGAGACTGCTTGGTGTGTTGTCCACGAAGGAGAATGTCAACTTGGAGACTCTTGGTTTCGAGAATATCGACACGAGAAAGTTCCAGGCAATCATCACGCCCATCGAGATCGCCGGTGAGAGGCTGGGAACACTCTTTATTTATAAGTGTGACGAACAGTATGACATCGATGATATTATTCTCTGCGAGTATGGAACTACAGTGGTGGGACTGGAAATGCTCCGGGCAGTAAATGAAGAGAGTGCGGAAGAGAGCCGTAAGGTAGCGGTTGTGAAATCCGCAGTCAGCACCCTGTCATTCTCAGAGATGGAAGCCATTACCCATATTTTTGATGAATTAAACGGTATGGAAGGAATCCTGGTAGCGAGCAAGATCGCTGACAGAGTCGGCATTACCAGATCCGTCATTGTCAATGCCTTAAGGAAGTTTGAAAGTGCCGGCGTTATTGAGTCCAGATCCTCCGGCATGAAGGGAACGTATATCAAGGTATTGAACGATGCCGTGTTTGATGAGATTGAAGAATTAAAGCGCCAAAATGGCAGAAATTAAGTAAAAAGTACAAAAATAACGACAGATTAGGAAGAAGAGACTATTGCGAAAAATAGTCTCTTCTCTTATTTTAGTATTGTGTTTTTGTCGAAATACTTTATAATAAAGTAGAGTAGGTATGGTAGAAGCGGTTCCTGTGCGATTTTATCGATTTTTTAAGGAACAGTAGAATGTGAGGTAGTATGATACAGACAAATGCGTTTGATTATATTAATGTTTTAAATCGTGCCGCGGATGCTGCATGGCAACGGAATGAAGCTATTTCCAATAACATTGCCAATGTAGATACACCGGGGTATAAGAGACAGGATGTGGCTTTTGAGTCGGTACTGCAGCAGGCTCTTGGCAATAATCGCTATCAGTCCATGGATGATAAAGTAGCCAATGTCAATCTGAGCAGACTCCGCGGCAGGGCGTATGTGGATTATGCCAATTATTCCTACCGCCTGGACGGCAATAATGTGGATATCGAGAATGAAAATGTGATGCTGGCAGAGAATCAGCTGAAATACCAGGGACTGATCAGCAGCATCAATCAGGAATTTACCAATTTACAGACTGTGATGAAGTGAGGGATTAGCGTATGAGTATGTTTTCAGCATTTGATGTTACGGCATCCGGACTGACAGCACAGAGACTGCGTATGGACGTGATCTCCGAAAATGTTGCCAATGCCAATACCACAAGAACCGAGGATGGTACACCGTATCGCCGCAAAATCGTTACGTTCCAGCAGAAGAATCCGCAGCAGACCTTCAGCCAGGTGCTGCATAATGTAAGCAGCGGCTACTCCGGAAGCGGTGTTAAGGTCAGTCAGATCTTCGAGGATACCACTACGGAGATGAATATGGTATACGATCCTTCCCATCCGGATGCGGACGAGAATGGATATGTGACATATCCGAATGTGAATATTGTCACGGAAATGACGGATCTGATCGATGCCAGCAGATCTTACGAGGCGAATTCCACGGCGTTTAATGCCAGCAAATCCATGGCACTGAAAGGATTGGAGATCGGTCAGTAAGCTGACGGATCCGGATAACGGCCCATTGCATAACGGACCGGAATATACGACGTAAGGAAGGATATGGTTTATAAAATGGATATTTCTGCGATCACTGCTTTAAATAATGTAAACGGAACAGCCACGGTGTCTCCCACCTCTCTGACAGGAATGCTTGCGGAGAAGGAGAAGAAGGCGGAAGGCACGATGTTCGAGACTTTTCTCAACACAGCAATCGACAATGTGAAGACGACCAACAGCTATCTCTCAGATGCCGAAAATGAGAAGATCCGGTTCGCACTGGGTGAGACGGACAACACACATGACCTTACCATTGCCATGGAAAAGGCTTCTACGGCACTGCAGTATACCGTAGCCATCCGCGATAAGGTGATGGAAGCCTACAAGGAATTGATGCAGATTCAGATCTAAATCATACCTTTTTATACTTGACGTAAGAGGAGAGAGCTGCAATGGCAGACAAATTAAAAGAAATACCTGCGAAAATACTGGAATGGTGGAATAAGTTCACAACCAGACAGAAGAGCATCATTATCGGAGCCGCTGCGGTTGTGATCTTTGCATTTGCGATCATCATGTATGTCATGAGCAAACCACAGTATGTACGATTGGTTACCTGCGAGACTACCGCACAGGCGTCAGAAATCATAGATACGCTGGACAGTGCCGGGATCGCCCATAGAGAATCCAATGACGGACTGAAGATCGATGTAGAGAGCAGCCAGCAGAGTGCGGCTAACCTGGCCCTCGGATCTGCCGGATATGTACCGGATGCCCTGAATCTGAATGATTATCTGGGGAACAGCATGTCTACGACCGCTACCGATAAGGAGAGACTCTACAATTCCTATCTGGAGCAGTATATTACACAGACGATCGAGGCACAGAGCGCTGTAAAATCGGCCAAGGTACATTTAAGCTTCCCGAAGGATAACGGAACGCTGGCGGCACAGAACGAAGAAGCATCTGCATTCATCCAGCTGGAGCTGGATGGTACGTTTACATCCGCGAATGCAGCAGCGCTGGCAAAGTGTGTTGCTACATGGCTGCGGAATGATACCACGGCGAATATTACCATTATGGATACTGATTCCAATCTGCTGTTTGCAGGCGGTGACGATTACACATCCGCAGGCATTGCCAATTCCATGCAGGAATTACAGAACCAGGCAGAATCCATGATCGCCAATCAGGTAAAAAAGGTGCTGTTGGGAACCAAGCAGTATAACGATGCGGCAGTGACCAGCCATCTGAGTATGGATTTCTCCGATTATAAGGAGACAGTAAAAGAATATTATGCAAATTCCGGAAGAGATGAAGGTATGCTTTCTCATGAGGAGACTTATGAGAGTGAGAACACCAATGATGGCGGAGGTGTTCCGGGTACCACCTCCAATGGGGAAAGCGGGAAAACCACTTATGTATCCCCGGACAGCAATAACAGCTCTTCCTCGACTTCTGAGACCAGCAGGGATTATCTGCCGAATGAGTCCATTACCGATAAGGTGACACCGGCGGGAGGGATCAATTATACCAATTCCTCCATATCCATTGCTGCAATTACCTATAAAGAGATCCATTATGAGGATGTCAAGAGACAGGGACTTTTGGACGGTACTACCTGGGACGAATACAAAACCCAGAACAGTGCGGATACCAAACTGGATGTGGATTCCGATATGTACAGTCTGGTAGCCAATGCTACGGGGATCAGTGAGAGCAATATTACGATCATTGCCTATGAAAGTCCGATCTTTTATGATAAGGAGAGCACACCGGTCAGCTGGCAGAATGTGCTGAGTGTGGTGATGCTGATCCTGATCCTGGGATTACTCGTATTTGTAGTATTGCACAGTATGCGTACCAGACAGACAGTACAGCAGGAAGAGGAGGTATCTGTGGAGAATATGCTGCAGTCCACTCCTGAGACAGAGCTGGAAGATATTGATGTGGAATCTAAGTCCGAGACACGTAAAATGATTGAGAAATTCGTAGATGAGAATCCGGAGTCGGCAGCGGCGCTGTTGCGTAACTGGCTGAACGAAGACTGGAACTAGGAAACGGAGTAAACATGGCAAGAACAAAAGCAGAAGGCGGAATATCGGGATTGCAGAAAGCGGCAATTCTTTTGATCGCATTGGGACCGGAGAGATCCGCCGGGATTTTTAAACATCTAAAAGAAGAAGAAATCGAAGAACTGACACTGGAGATTGCTAATACCAGGAGTGTCACACCTCAGGTAAAAGAAGAAGTGATCAATGAATTCTACGAGGTGTGTCTGGCACAGCAGTATATTGCCGAGGGCGGTATCAACTATGCAAAAGAACTGCTGGAAAAGGCATTGGGTTCCGACAAGGCGATGGATGTTATCGGAAAACTGACTGCGTCCCTGCAGGTGAAGCCTTTCGAATTTGTGCGTAAGACCGATGCCAGCCAGCTGATCAACTTCATCCAGGATGAGCATCCGCAGACCATCGCACTGATTTTGTCCTATCTGTCTCCCAGTCAGGCAGCATTGATCATATCTGCACTGCCTCCCGACAGTCAGGCAGAAGTGGCAAGACGTATTGCTGTCATGGACCGTACCAGTCCCGATGTTATCAAAGAAGTGGAAAAGGTATTGGAATCCAAGCTGGCAAGTCTGGTGAACCAGGACTACACCATTATCGGTGGTGTCGATGCAGTGGTAGATATTCTGAATACGGTAGACCGTGGTACCGAGAAACACATTATGGAGACTCTGGAGATCGAAGAACCGGAACTGGCAGACGAGATCCGCAAAAAAATGTTTGTGTTCGAGGATATCCTTTTACTGGACGACAAAGCAATTCAGCGTGTGCTGCGTGACGTGGACAACAATGATCTGGCAGTGGCACTGAAGGGTGCCAACGAGCAGGTACAGAATGCAATCTTCAACAATCTGTCCAAGCGTCTGGTGGTTATGATCAAGGAAGATATGGAATTTATGGGCCCTGTACGTATGAAGGATGTAGAAGAAGCACAGCAGAAGATTGTCAATATTATCCGTAAGCTGGAGGATTCCGGTGAGATCATCATTTCCAGAGGTGGAGGTGACGAGATCGTTGTCTAGTAATCTTTTAAAAAAGGGATTTACAAAGCTTTCGGAAGACGATGCAAGAGTGATAGATACCAATGGACTGGTAGCAAAACGTATCAGGGAGCTGTCTGCCAAAATGCAGAAGGAAAGTAATACGGGGTTTGTGTCCGGCCTGGCAGCGGACAAAGTGGAAGCACCGGTGACAGATCCGGAGGAAGAGAAAACAGATTTCACTCCTTCCGGCAATGTGATCAAAGCAGGAGAAGATCTTCAGAAGCTTAAGGAAGATGCGGAGGCGGAAGCACAGAAGATCGTAGAAGATGCCAGGGCACAGGCAGAAAGTATTTTGCAGGATGCCAGATCACAGGCGGAAGCAGAGCGGGCAGACATACAGGAAGCGGCCAGAAGACAGGGACAGCAGGAAGCACAGGCGGAAGCGGATCGTACAGAGGCTGCACGAGAAGCAGAATATCAGAAGAAAACGGCGGGACTGGAAGCAGAATACCAGAAACGGCTGGACGAGCTGGAACCTGAATTTGTGGACACGATCACCGGAATTTATGAGCATATTTTTCATGTAGACCTGCATTCCTACCGGGAGGTTCTGTGTTATCTGATCTCCACTACCATGCGGAAATCAGAGGATAACAGAAGCTTTCTGATTCATGTGTCCAAAGAAGATTACCCTTATGTCAGTATGCAGAAAAAGCAGATTTCCGCCGGTGCGGTTGCGCCGAATACAACCGTGGAGATCGTGAAAGACATTACCCTCGGAAAGGGCGAGTGCCTGATCGAGACAGAGGGCGGTATTTTTGACTGCGGACTGGGAACGCAGCTGTCCGAACTGCGTCAGAAATTAAAATTATTATCCTACGAAGGCTGATAAATGGTCATTAAGAACATAGATTTTGAAAAATATAATAAATTAGCAGATAAGACCTTTTACCGGAAACTGGGAAAAGTGGTAAATGTGGTAGGTCTGACGATTGAGTCGGCCGGTCCGGATTCCAAGCTGGGGGATCTGTGCAGGATCCTGCCGGAAACGGAAGGGGCAAAACCCATTATGGCTGAGGTTGTGGGATTTCGTGATAAGAAGACTCTTCTTATGCCCTACGATTCGGTAGATGGCATCGGTCTCGGCTGTGTGGTGGAAAATACGGGAGACCCCCTGACAGTTACGGTAAGTGAGAAGCTTTTGGGCAAGACGGTAAACGGACTGGGAATCCCCATTGATGGAGACACGATTACAGGCGTGGCATATCCGGTAGAGGCGGCACCGCCGGACCCTATGTCCAGAGCGATTATCGACCAGGTATTACCCCTGGGGGTAAAGGCAGTGGACGGTATGATCACGGTTGGTAAGGGGCAGAGAATCGGTATTTTCGCCGGTTCCGGTGTCGGAAAGTCTACGTTGATGGGTATGTTTGCCAGAAATACCAAGGCAGATATTAATGTCATTGCGCTGATCGGTGAGCGCGGCAGAGAGGTCCGGGAATTCATAGAGAGAGACTTAGGTGAGGAAGGTATGCGCAGATCGGTAGTAGTCGTGGCGACTTCCGACAGACCGGCATTGGAGCGGAACAAGGCTGCCAAGACGGCCACTGCTATTGCGGAATATTTCAGAGACCGGGGGAAGGATGTCCTGCTGATGATGGACTCATTGACCCGTTTTTCCATGGCACAGCGAGAGATCGGACTGGCCAGCGGAGAACCTCCGGTGACCAGAGGCTATCCCCCCAGCGTGTACTCGGAAATGCCTAAGCTGTTGGAGCGGGCGGGCAGAGCTGCGGTGGGATCCATTACGGGATTGTATACCGTTCTGGTAGATGGCGACGATTTCAACGAACCCATCACGGACACAGCGAGAAGTATTTTGGACGGTCATATTATGCTGGACAGAAAGCTGGGACACAAAAATCATTACCCTGCTATCGATATTTTACAGAGTATTTCCAGATGTATGAGCCAGATCGCAGCCAAAGAGCATAAGCAGGCGGCCAACAAACTCAAAAATGTACTGGCTACCTATAATGAAGCGGAAGATCTGATCAATATCGGCGCTTATAAAAAGGGCAGTAACCCGAACATTGACTATGCCATCTCGAAGATCGATGATGTGAACAGCTTCCTGTGTCAGGGCACGGAGGAGAAATTTACCTTTGAAGAGACGGTACAGATGTTGGAAGACCTGTTCGCAAATCAGGAGTGAGATAAATGGCAAAGTTCAGATATTCCCTGCAGAACATCCTGAATATCAAAGAAAAAATGGAAACACAGGCCAAACAGGAATTTGGTATGGCACAGACTGCATTGAATGTGGAAATTGAACATTTGGAACGCCTGAAAGCGCGAAAACGGGAATACGAAGAAGAATCCGGTGGTCTGTTGCAGGGGAAACTGGATCTGCGGGCCATTGAAGAGAACAAGGAAGCGCTTTTGAAAATGGACAGTCTGGTGGCTGCGCAGTGCATCCGGGTGGATAAAGCAAAAGAAAATGTGGAGGCTGCCAGAGAACGAATGGCAGAAGCCATGAAAGAGAGAAAAATGCATGAAACCCTCAGAGAAAAAGCATTCGAGGCTTTTCTGCAGGAAGAAAATCATGCGGAAAGTAAAGCAATCGATGAACTGACCAGTTATACTTACGGACAAAAAAAGCCGGCAGGCGGATTGAGACAACGGGAGGACATAAATGGCAAGAGAAAAGACTCCGGAAGAGCAGACAACGGATAACGAGAGAAAACAGCTGGCGGAAGAAAAGAAAAAACTGAAGAAAGAACAGCAGGCACAGCGCAAGGAAGCAAAGCGCCGGGCAAAAGAAATCGCAAAACAGGAAGATGCTCTGGATGACGGGAGCGAAGGCAACAGCCTTCTGACCTTCGGAGCGACCATACTGATCGTGGTACTCTGGATGGCTGTAATCTGCGCGATCATCAAGCTGGATATCGGGGGATTCGGAAGCTCTGTGGTGACTCCCATTCTCAAGGATGTGCCTGTGCTGAACAAAATTCTCCCGGCTAACTCCATAACAGAGACTACGGATGGCAGTGCCTACGGTGGCTATACCAGTCTAGAGGATGCGGTGGATCAGATCAAGAGTCTGGAGCTGCAGTTGGAGCAGGCGCAGACGGCATCTGCAGCAAAGGAGGAAGAACTGGATCAGCTGAAAGCTGAGGTGCTGAGACTTAAGGAATTCGAGAATCAGCAGGTGGAATTCCAGCGGATTCAGAAAGAATTCTATGATGAGGTAGTCTATTCCGATAAGGGACCGGGTGCGGAAGAATATAAAAAATATTATGAATCCATGGATCCCGCTACTGCCGAATATATTTATAAGCAGGTAGTGACGCAGTTGGAAGAGAGTCAGGAGATACAGGATTATGCGGCAGCATATTCTGCAATGAAACCGAAGCAGGCAGCGGCTATTTTTGAGCAGATGACTAATAATCTGGATCTGGCGGCCCGTATTCTGAAAGTGATGAGCGCGGAGGACAGGGGTAAGATCCTGGGTGCCATGAATTCTGAAGTGGCAGCAAAGATCACGAAAATTATGGACCCTGAGTCTTAAGAAAAAAGCGGAAAGATCCGATAAAAGATTTGTAGTATCATTACAGGGTTAAGACTGCCATCCGGCAGCCAAAGGACCTGGGAAAGGAGGGAGAAAAGAACATGGCAGGCACAACGATTAAAGGTGTGGGCAACGACGGCAATGTACAGATCCGGGATATGGTCACAGCAGCGAAACAGAATGCCGGAACCGGTTTCCAGGCAGTGTGGAACAAGACCCAGAACAATGCGCAGACGACCGGAAACGGTGGATGCACGACCGACGGACGTAACGATGTCAGACGCGGTCAATCATTACGGGCCGGTGACAGACAGCGGGATCACCTCGCCGGAACACAGGAAAAGTCAGATGTCAAAGCAGAGGATAGTGACGCCAAAGATCTGGAAAAAGTCCAGGAAGTCCTGGGAACCATCGTACAGAACCTGATCGGACAGATCACAGATACCTTTTCGGTCAGTGAAGAAGAATTACAGGGCGTCATGGATGAACTGGGTATGACAGAGACAGACCTGATGGATCCTGTACAGCTGAACGAATTGTTGATGGCGGTCAGCGGAGCGGAGGATTCTTTTGCATTACTTACCGATGAAGAGCTGTATGGAAATGTAAAAAGCATCCTGGATCTGCAGAAGGATCTGACGGGACAGGCACAGGAAGAACTGCAGCTGACACCGGAAAAATGGCAGGATGCGGTCACTAAAGTAGTGACAGAGGAACCTGTGATCACGGTGGAAGTGGAAGAGCATGCCACAGATGCGGCAGAGAGATCACAGAGTGATGTGGAACTTCCGACAGTGGAGAAGGAACCGGAGGAGAAAATACAGGCACCGGTACAGAATACACAGGAAGAGAAAACAAAAGATTCGGGGAACAGACATGAGAGCCAGACAGCGGGACAGCAGGGCAATCTGTTGTTACAGAATCTGAAGGAAGAGAATTTCCTCTCCGGATTGCAGCAGGCATCACAGACAGAAGGAACACAAACGACGGATACACAGGATATCATGCGCCAGATCATGGATTACATGAAAGTCTCTGTAAAGGCGGACAGCTCCGATCTGGAAATGCAGCTTCATCCGCAAAGTCTGGGAACGCTTCACGTACAGGTGGCATCGAAGAACGGTGTGGTTACGGCGAACTTTATTACACAGAATGAAACCGTAAAAGCTGCACTGGAAAGCCAGATGGTTCAGCTGAAGGAAAGCTTCGCGGAACAGGGCGTAAAAGTAGAGGCTATTGAAGTGACGGTACAGACACATCCGTTTGAACAGAACCTGGAACAGGGTAGAGGCAATCAGAGTGATCAGGAGAGCGGAGCCGGGGTAAGCAGAAGACGCACCCGCAGAATCAACCTGAACACAGCATTCGCAGAGGATGAGCCTCAGACGGAAGAAGACCGGATCGCAGCGGATATAATGTCGGCGAACGGTAATACGGTGGATTTCACCGCATAAAAAATAACAGAAAGGAGAAAGAAAATGGCATTGGTTGCACCCGTGGAAAACGGTAAGATCGTAGAGACTGCATCACAGACTTCTGTAAAAAAATCCACAAAATCAAGCAAAAGCGGGATGGACAAGGAAGCATTTTTACAGCTCCTGGTAGCGCAGATGAAGTATCAGGATCCTCTGGAACCCACATCCAACACCGAGTACATATCCCAGTACGCACAGTTCTCACAGGTAGAGCAGATGCAGAATATGTCCAGCAGCATGGACTTACAGAGAGCAAGCTCACTGGTAGGCAAGGAGGTCTACATCAAGACCACTACATCCTCCGGAGAGACCAAGCTGGTACAGGGCAGAGTAGATTATGTGTCCTATGAGAACAACAAAGCATACCTCTACATCAATGAGAAGAAGTACTCCATCGATGATCTGGATTCCATTGTGGATGCAAATTATCTGGATGCATATAACAAGGCATATAACTTTACGGTAAAGCTGAACAAGCTTCCTAATGTAAACGGCATTGATTCTACGGATGGTGAGAGCATTGATGAGTTGGAGAAGGAATATAACAAGATGAGTGATTATGAGAAATCCTTCCTGGCCAAAGATACCGTAACCAGTCTGAATAAGTACATCGAGAGACTGAAGGAGATCCGTAAGTCGGAAGAAAAAGCCGAAGACAAGGATCCCGAGAGTACGGAGAAGACAGAGGGTACCGAAGAAGCATAGAACAGTAAGTAAGCGGCTGACGCAGAGGAGTGTTTGAATATGGATATTCAGAAAAACAGTTTTCTGTCCATTGACCAGCTGGCAAATCAGTATTTAAACAACAGTCGTAAGACCGTAAAAGCAGCACAGGAAAATCTGGTATCATTTCAGGAAATCTTACAGAGCAAAAGTAACGAGCAACTGAAATTTTCCAAACATGCTACGGTGCGGCTGGCAGACAGAGGCATTGAATTGACCGATGCACAGCTGGAACGCTTGAACGACGGAGCGCAAAAAGCGGGACAGAAGGGAATCAGGGATTCTCTGGTGATCGTGGACGATCTGGCATTTATTGTGAATGTACCCAATAAGACCGTAGTCACTGCGATGGACAGCAGAGAAACCGAAGAAAATGTATTTACAAATATTAACGGAGCCGTAATTATGTAGACCGGACCTTAATGGAGGTTACACTCTTTTGAATGACAGAGAAAGAGTACGGTTCCGAACACAGGAGGAACAAGCACTATGATGAGATCATTGTATTCTGGTGTAGCAGGACTGAAAACACACCAGACCAGAATGGACGTAATCGGTAATAATATTGCCAACGTCAACACAACAGCTTACAAATCCAGTTCCATGACTTTCAGTGAACTGATGAGCCAGACCACACAGAAGGCCAGCGGTGCCAACGCTACCACCGGTGTTGGCGGTACCAATGCCAAGCAGATCGGTCTGGGCGTTAAGGCAGGAGCTATCAACACTGCCATTACCACACAGGGTTCCGCACAGTCTACCGGCAACCCCTTTGATATCATGATCACCGGAGACAATTTCTTCGTAGTCAACAACGGCTCCGAGAACTTCTTTACCAGAGACGGTTCTTTCTATGTAGATGGCGCCGGCAACCTGGCAATGACCAGCACCGGTTACAATGTCATGGGTTGGGGCGTGGATGAGACCACAGGCAACATCAAGCAGGATACCGTAACTGCACTGCGTATTATGAGTGCTGCGAATATGACCTATCCCCCTGAGGCTACCACAAAAGCAAATATCTCCGGAATCCTGGATCAGAACGATAAGGATGTAACCAGCGCCAACGGCAAGACCGTGAACCTGAATTTCTTCGATGCGAGAGGTTACAGTTATACTGCGAAGTTTACCTTTAAGCAGTCTGGCGGTGATAAGAGCAATGAGTACAGCATGGAATTGAATAAGATTCTGGATTCCACCGGAAAGGAAATGGATATCTCAGGTATTACATTCGGAGAGCAGAACCTGGAACAGACCTTAAGCTCGAAGCTTTCATTAAATACAGACTCCTATAAATGGGATGATGCTACAAAAACGTTGCAGACAACAGCGACACCTCCGGAAACAGTAGCAGAACTTGGTAAAATATTTAAGAACGGTGCACTCATAACCGATCAAGATAAAGCAGAAGAAGTACAAAAGAATCTGGATGCCATTGCCAAGGCATATGGTTATGAAGGCTCTACGGATGAATTTTTAAAATTGTATACTACGGGAAAAGCCGGTCAGGTCACTGTGCAAAAAATGCTGGAAAATATGTCACAGAACATGACGGGTGATGATATTCTGCCGAAAACCAAGGATGAAGAGCTTACAATGACCGGTAGAAAGTTTGACGGTGCGAAGGTAGTGTTCGATAAGGATAGTGGTAAATTACAAAGTATCAATAACAGCACGACAAATCTTTCCACGACATTGAATTTCCCGGCTACGATGGGCAACTTCTCCAATATTACCATCGACCTGTCCGAATGCACCAACTACGACAACAAGGGTACCTCCACAATTGGCGCTACCAGCGGAGACCTGGACGGACTGGGAACCGGACGTCGTCTGGGAGATATGATCGGTGTATCCATCCAGAAGGATGGCATGATCTACGCAAGCTATGACAATGGTATGACTAAGCTGCTCGGACAGATCGCCACAGCAGCCTTTGCCAATGCTTCCGGTCTGGAGAAGGAGGGCGATAATCTCTACTCCGCAACACTGAACTCCGGTGAATTCGACGGTATCGGCGTAGATATCACTGCAGGCGGCGGATACATGTCCACCGGTCAGCTGGAGATGAGTAACGTAGATCTGTCGTCTGAGTTTACCGAGATGATCACCACACAGAGAGGATTCCAGGCGAATAGCCGTATCATTACCGTGTCCGATACACTGCTTGAGGAACTGACCAATCTGAAGCGTTAAGAAATCGTAAAAAATAATTTGACTGCATAAGGGGATAGGATAGAAGCCTGTCCCTTTTGTGTATATAAAACATCAAGGGAAAAAAGTACTACATCATTACAAATAATCCTGTTAAATCCGCAGGGCAGAATAGGAGACGGTAATATGATCGAAGTCACGAAGATCAATGGAATCAAGGTATTGGTGAATCCGGACCTGATCGAACTGGTAGAAGAGACCCCGGATACAGTGCTGACACTGACCACCGGGAAAAAAATTATTGTAAAAGAAAGTAGACAAGAAATAAAAAATCTTGTAATATTATACAGAAAGGATATTTTTGCAAGATAAGGCAGAATGTCAGGTGATTTAAGTGGATATAGCTTCTTTAGCCGGTATATTGCTGGCATTATTCATGTTGGTATTTGGTATCATAAGTTCCGCAGGTGTGGGAGGATTCAGGGAATATCTGGATCCGGCTTCTGCGATCATTACCTTTGGCGGAGCATTTTCCTGTACCCTCACGTCCGTGAGTTTGCAGAATTACATAGCTGGTTTGAAATCTTTCACACTGATCTTCAAAGCGCCCACACTGAATACTTCGGATATGATCGGTAAGATCATAGAGCTTTCCAATGTGGCACGTAAGGAAGGCCTGCTTTCGTTGGAAGAAGCAGCAACCGACCTGGATGACCCTTTTCTGAAGAAAGGAATTCTTCTGATCGTCGATGGAACCGATCCCGAATTGGTACGTGCGATTATGGAGACGGAACTGGTCAGCGTGGAGGGGAGACATAAGGATACGATTGGCTTCTGGGATACACTGGCGGCCATGGGCCCTGCCTGGGGTATGATCGGTACCCTGATCGGTCTGGTAGATATGCTGTATCATATGGATGATCCGTCCACACTGGGACCTGCCATGGCGGTTGCACTGATCACTACATTGTACGGATCCCTGTTGGCTAACTGGATCTGTACGCCGGTATCCAATAAATTAAAAGCGGATAATGCGATAGAGATGCAGCAGAAGGAAGTCATGATCGAGGGACTTTTGTCCATACAGGCAGGTGAAAATCCTCGTGTCATTGAGGAAAAATTAAAGTCATTCCTTCCTCCGAAGGACAGAACAAGTGCAGATGAAGAAGGAGAAGCGGGGGGTGAAGCTTAATGGCAAAACGTAAGCCTGAAGATCCACCTGCTGGTTCACCGGCATGGATGGCCACTTTCAGTGACCTGATGAATTTGCTTCTGTGCTTCTTTGTCATGCTGTTTTCCATGTCATCCATTGATGCAAATAAGTGGAATGCAATGGCGGCAGCAATGTCTAACAGTACATTCAGTATTTTTGATGCGGGTTCTACAGCAATCGGTGAAGGAATATTGATCAGCAACGGTGTCAGCCAGCTGAATGATCTGGATGAGTATATCAGTAATGCCGGAAGAAATGCGGACAGTGAAACGGATTCCGACAATTATGAGAAATATGACAGCACAGAGGCACTGCAGGAGGCACTGAATGAGAAAAATCTTCAAAGCAATGAAGAACTGTCCGAAATGGTACAGGAAGCTGTAAATGAGGACAGCCTGGCGGATCAGGTGGATGTATCTTTCACAGCGCAATATGTACAGCTTTCTATGAAGGGAGCTCTTTTATTTGATTCCGGAAGCGATTCCCTGAAGGAACAGTCCAAGACAGTATTGGACAAAGTGGGAGTGATCCTGGAACGATATGGCAGTGATTCTGTAATTGAAATTGAGGGACATACAGATAATGTTCCGATACATAGTGCGAGGTTCGCTGATAACGAGGAACTGAGCAGTGCACGTGCACTATCTGTATTTTATTACCTTGTGGATAATACTTCACTGAATCCTGCAAATCTCCGGCATGCGGGAATGGGAGACCGCACCCCCGTGGCGGACAATTCCACAGAAGAGGGCAGAAGTAAGAATCGACGGGTAGAGATCAGAATATATAATCCTTCTGCGGCAAATTAAGGCAGACAGGGAAAGGAAGCAGAATAGTATGAAGAAAAATCTGATGACAGTGCTGATCCTGGCACTACTTATCGTGAATATTGCGTTGACCGGTGTTATGCTGGTAAGCATTGTGGGAACGAATAAGAAGACGGCACAGCTGGTGGATAATATCGCGACTGCCATGAATCTGGAACTGACGGTTCCGGGAGCAGAGGGGACGACGAATGTTCCTCTTACGGACACAGAAGTATATAATATTGCGGATTCTATGACGATCCCTCTGAAGAGTGAGGCGGGAGCTAAGCAGGATTATATTATGTTTGATGTTTCGCTGTCTATCAATAAAAAGAGCAAGGATTATAAGACCTACGGAAGCAGTGAAACACTGTCCGGCTATGAAAATCTGATCAAGGATGCCATTACCGCTACGGTTTCCGCACATACGGAAGATGAGTGCAGAGAGGATATGGAAGGTTTGAAAGAGGAAATCCTGAAGTCTGTGCAGGATCTGTTCCAATCCGACTTCATCTATAAGGTTGCGATCAGTGGAGTGAAATTCGGCTGATGAACCACAAAAATAAGATGACAGGAGGTGAGGTCCTGTGAGTGATATACTTTCACAAAGCGAAATTGATAATCTCTTGAAACAATTGTCGGATGGAGATCTGGATGTGGATCAGATTCAGGGTGAGGATGAGAAGCAGGTTAAAAATTATGACTTCAGTCGTCCCACCAAATTCTCCAAAGAACACTTAAGAACATTGGAGATTATATTTGAACATTACAGCAGACTGGTATCGACAAACCTGCCGGTATATCTGCGTAAAAACGTACAGGTATCGGTTGCAAGTTCCGAGACGGTTACTTTCAGTGAATTCTCCAATGCACTATCAAATCCGTCGGTACTCGGCATTATTAATTTTGCACCACTTAACGGCAATATCATTATTGAGATAGCAACCAATCTGTGCTATGCCATGCTTGATCGTATGCTGGGAGGCAGCGGACAGCCTTTGGAAAAAAGCAGGGAATTTTCAGATATTGAATTGACAATATTACAGAAATTATTGGTAATGTTCACCCAATTGTTACGGGAACCCTGGAAAAATGTTGTTGATATCTCGCCGGTCTTAAGCAGGCTAGAGACGAATCCCCAGTTTGCGCAGGTGATCGCTCCCAGCGATATGATCGCCATTGTAACCCTGAACATGAAAATTGGGGATGTAGAAGGAATGTTAAATATCTGTCTTCCTTTCTTTACACTGGAAGATGTGATGGATAAACTGAACACCAAATATTGGTTCTCCACAATGCAGGAGAACCATGATGAACACTACGAAGAGTACATTGAATCCATGATCCGCAGAGTGGATGTTCCCATTAAAGCGGTGCTGGGCAAGAGCACAATTTCCGTAAGCGATTTTCTGAATCTGCAGGTTGGAGATTGTATTCGACTGGATTCCAGAGTGGATACCGATATGGAAGTGTATGTGGGCAATATTAAGAAGTTCACAGCATTACCGGGTACAGAGAAAGATTCGTATGCTGTTCAGATCACATCGGTGATCAGAGAGGAGGAGTAACGATGGATGGGATGTTATCTCAGGATGAGATAAATGCCCTGCTGCAAGGCATGGATCTGTCGGACACCGCGGACAGCGGTGCATCGCCGGAGACACCTCAGGACAGCAGCTCGGCTGAAAATACGGATAATGGATATGCGAAAGATGTGGCACCGACTGTCGGAGACGAAGAGGGACTGACAGATGTGGAGAAGGATGCCATTGGCGAAGTAGCCAATATCAGCATGGGTTCTTCCGCCACTACATTATATTCACTGGTAAACCGCAAAGTAAATATTACCACTCCGGTGGTTACACTGGCCACATGGAAGACTTTGCTGGATAGTTACGAGAAGCCTTGCGTATTTATTCAGATCAAGTATACACAGGGGTTGGACGGCACCAATATTCTGGTGTTAAAAGAGCATGATGTAAAAGTGATCACCGACCTGATGATGGGCGGTGACGGTACCAATACAGAAGGAGAACTGGGAGAGCTGCATCTGAGTGCGATCTCCGAGGCAATGAATCAGATGATGGGATCAGCAGCCACCTCACTATCTACGCTGCTGCAGACGGTGATCGACATCAGCCCGCCTGAGTCTTCCCTGTTCGACCTGACAGAAGTAAAAGACGGCAAAGAAATTTCCCCATTTTTGGGCGGTACTTTTGTAAAGATCTCTTTTCGCATGCAGATTGATGATCTGGTGGACAGCACTATCATGCAGCTGTATCCCATAGATTTTGCCCGTAAGCTGGTAGAGACATTTATCAATACGCAGATGGCTAACATTGATGAAGTGACAGAGAAAAAGCCTGCACAGCCGGAGAATGATACCAATACCACAGCGCAGATTCCTGCACCGGGTACTGATAATCAGACGCAGATGAACAATACGAATCTGAACGGCATGAACCAGATGGGTAACATGGGCATGAATGACATGAACCAGATGAACAACATGGGCATGAATGGCATGAACCAGATGAACAACATGGGCATGAACCAGATGGGTAACATGGGCATGAATGGTATGAACCAGATGGGCAGCATGGGCATGAACCAGATGGGCAACATGGGCATGAACGGCATGAACCAGATGGGCAATATGGGCATGAACGGCATGAACCAGATGGGCAACATGGGCATGAACAGCATGAACCAGATGGGCATGATGGGAATGCCAGGACAGAATGTGAATGTACAGCCTGCGCAGTTCCAGAGCTTTTCGAATGACAATATGGGCACTACCGGACAGGAGAATATCGGACTGATCAAAGATGTTCCACTGGAAGTAACGGTGGAGCTTGGCAGAACGACAAAATCCATATCCGATATTCTGGACTTCTCTCCGGGAACGATCATAGAGCTTGACCGTATTGCCGGTGAGCCGATCGACGTATTGGTGAATGGCAAGTTCGTAGCCAAGGGAGAAGTTGTTGTAATCGAAGAGAGTTTTGGCGTACGAATTACGGAGATTATAAAGTAGGCAGAGAACAGACCAAATAAACGGAGGAAAATTAAATGGCTAAGAATATTTTAATCTGTGATGATGCAGCATTTATGAGAATGATGATCAAGGACATTCTGACCAAGAACGGTTATAATGTGGCAGGAGAAGCAGAAAACGGATTGAAGGCAGTGGAAAAGTTCAAAGAGGTAAATCCTGATCTGGTACTTATGGATATCACTATGCCTGAGATGGATGGAATCCAGGCATTGAAAGAGATCAAAAAGATTGACGGCGGAGCAAAAGTAATTATGTGTTCCGCTATGGGACAGCAGGCAATGGTTATTGAGTCCATTCAGGCCGGAGCCAAGGACTTCATTGTAAAGCCTTTCCAGGCTGAGCGTGTTATTGAAGCAGTGAAAAAGGTAGTGGGTTAATGATCATACTTACCGGAAAAACAGACAGTTATGCGCAATTCATCACAGTGTTGTTGATCTTTGTGGCGGTACTGGCGGTGACTGCGCTGGTGACAAAATGGATTGCCGGATATCAGAAGCAGCAGGGTGCAGCGGGGAATATTGAAGTATTGGAGACCGTCCGGATCGCCAACAACAAATATATCCAGTTGGTTCGCATTGGCGAAAGCTATTTTGCGATTGCGGTCTGCAAAGATACCGTAACAAATCTGGGAGAAATTCCTGCCGGGCAGTTGAAGGACAAGACAACAATAGATAATACTTCTGGCTTCCGGGAGTTATTGAAACGTGCGGCTAAGAAAGAGAATGAAGAACAAGATCATTAACTGGAGTAATAAATTTAAGATTGCAACGTATATGGTATGCCTGCTGGTCACGGTGGGCATATTGTGTATTTGCGTACCGATAAAGGCACAGGCTTCGGAAAGACATCTTACGGGAGACACAGAGGTCTCCACAGTGATCAATCCTGCCGGAACGGCGACTACCCATGAGGAAGTAGGGTCGTTGAATACAGCCAATACGGTCAGCATTACCTACAATAATGGGAACGGTCAGATCAATGGAGCACTGAGAATTCTGATCACTCTGACACTGATTGCACTGGCACCGACCATTATCATTATGATGACCTCTTTTACCAGGATCATCATTGTGCTGCATTTTACCAGATCGGCATTGAATACGCAGACAGCACCGCCCAATCAGATCCTGATCGGTCTGGCATTGATCCTGACATTTTTTATTATGGAGCCTACCATTACGAGAATCAATGAAGAGGCGATCCAGCCGTTTGAAGCGGGAACCATCGACCAGAGTGAAGCACTGGAAAAAGGAATGGCTCCCTTGCGGGAGTTCATGTATCCGCAGACACAGGTAAAGGACGTAGAACTTTTTATGGATATCGCCGGACTGGAGTGGGATGGAACCCTGGAGGATATTCCCAATTCCGTGCTGGTACCGAGTTTTATGATCAGTGAATTGCGTACTGCATTCTGGATCGGATTTACGATTTATATTCCTTTCATTGTGATTGATATGGTAGTGGCGTCGACCTTGATGAGTATGGGTATGATGATGCTGCCGCCTACGACGATTTCCATGCCCTTCAAAATACTGCTGTTTGTTCTGGCAGATGGATGGGCACTGATCATAGGTCAGCTGGTACAGACGTTCTATTAATCGGAAGGTGAGGTGTTACTATGACGATTGATGCAGTATCTGAAATGACTAATAATGCACTCTATGTGATCATCAAGGTATCGCTTCCTGTACTTCTGGTGTCTTTGATCGTGGGTCTGATCATCAGTATTTTTCAGACGGTGACATCCATTCAGGAACAGACATTGACATTTGTACCTAAAATCATAGCGATCTTCCTGACGCTGATCCTGCTTGGCAGCTGGATGATGAATACTATGGTAGAATATACAGTACAGCTTTGGTCGAGTTTCAGCCAGTATGTACACAGGTGACGGGATGACTTCATGATAGATTTTTCGTTTTCGATATATGATCTTGAATATTTTTTATTGATTTTTGTCAGGGTATCCTGTTTTGTATACATAGCACCGTATTTTGGAATGAACGATACTCCTGCCAGGATCCGGATCGGTATCAGTTTTTTTACATCGATCCTGCTGTATGAAACACTGACACCGGCAGATGCGGTTGTATTTGATACGGTGATGGAGTATGCCGTGATCGTCATGAAAGAGGCAATTGCCGGACTTCTGATCGGATTCGGCGCGAATATCTGCATGGCGATCGTGAATTTCGCCGGATCCATTGCAGATATGGAGACCGGCCTGTCCATGGCAACCCTGATGGATCCGGCTACCAGAGAGAGTACCAGTATCACCGGTGTGTTATATCAGTATTCTTTTATGTTGATGCTGATCGCTTCCGGAATGTACCGCTATCTGTTCGGAGCACTTGCAGACAGCTTTACACTGATCCCCATAAACGGTGTAACTTTTCATGCGGACAGTCTGCTGAACTCCATGATAGAATTTATGAATGATTATATTCTGATCGGCTTTCGCATTGTATTGCCGATTTTTTGTGTGACATTGCTGTTAAATGCCATTTTAGGTGTGCTGGCCAAGGTGTCACCGCAGATGAATATGTTTGCGGTGGGAATTCAGCTGAAGGTGCTGGCGGGATTGTCTGCCCTGTTCCTTACGGCCGGAATGTTGCCTGGGGCAGCGGATTTTGTGTATCAGGAAATGAAGAAGATGGTAGTATCTTTTATCGGAGGTATGATGTGAGCTTAGAATATAATCTGCAATTCTTTGCCGCAGAAGGCCAGGGCGGGGAGAAGACAGAACCTGCTACCGAGAAAAAATTAACAGATGCCAGAAAAGAAGGACAGGTTGCCAAAAGCCGTGAGGTTGCTAATGGGCTTGGATTACTGGCGGTGTTCCTGGTACTGAAACTATGGGTAGGAAATATGGGATATCAGTTCATGAATGTTTTTACGGTTATTTATGAGAAGATTCCCGAGGTGGTAACGTTCTGGCATGGCAATATGCCGCAACAGGATACCACACTGGTATTCCGAAAAATGATGCTGGAAGCCGTAGTGATCATGGCACCGCTTCTGCTGATCGGTTTCCTGATTGCTTTTTTAAGTGATGTGGTCCAGGTAGGATGGCATCCCACCGGAAAAACATTGCAGCCGAAGTTTTCCAAAATGAGTCCGGTGTCCGGATTTAAGAGAATATTTTCAGTCAACTCAGTGGTAGAACTGATCAAATCCCTCCTGAAGATTGGACTGATCGTTTACATATGCTATAATTATCTGAAGAATAAATGGCCCCTGTTGTATCAGCTATATGATCTGGATCTGATGCAGGCGATCGGACTGATCGGGAATACGGTGACGGATCTCGGAATCAGAATATCACTGATCTACATGATCATTGCGGCAGCTGATTTTATCTATCAGAAGGTAAAATTCAGCAGGGACATGAGAATGACCAAGCAGGAAGTAAAAGAAGAATATAAGCAGCAGGAAGGAGATCCGCAGATCAAAGGCCGTATCCGGCAGAGAATGCGGGAAGCCTCCCAGCGTAGAATGATGCAGAATCTCCCCCAGGCAGATGTCGTTATTACGAACCCCACGCATTATGCGGTTGCCATAAAATACGATCCGGAAGTGGCGGATGCTCCCATTGTGATCGCTAAAGGAGAAGATTATCTGGCGGCTAAGATCAAAGAGATCGCCAGAGACCATCAGATAGAAATCGTAGAGAATAAACCCCTGGCCAGAATGCTGTATGCCAATGTGGATGTGGGACAGGCAGTCCCTCCGGAGCTTTATCAGGCAGTGGCGGAAGTGCTGGCATTTGTATATCATCTGCAGGGGAAGATATAACTTAAGAAGAATTTACAAAAAAGACAGAAAGGAGGTCAGGCACATATGAAAATGAGAAAAGCGGATGTGGGTGTAGCAATCTATATCATGGCTGCCATTATCATGTTTATTGTACCGATTCCGGCCTGGCTTCTGGATATATTGCTGGCTGTCAATATTTCCATTGCGTTGACGGTTCTGTTCGCCACCATGTTCAGCAAGGAAGTGCTGGATATGTCGTTCTTTCCCACCATGCTGTTGTTCACTACGATTTTCCGAATAGCACTGAACACCTCCTCCACCAGACTGATCCTGCGGGATGGTAATGCCGGTAATGTCGTGGAGACCTTCGGTGAATTCGTAGGCGGCGGCGACCTGGTCATCGGCGTTATCATCTTTATTATTCTGATATTGATCCAGTTCATGGTAATCAATAAAGGTTCCGAGCGAGTGTCTGAAGTAACCGCAAGATTTACCCTGGATGCAATGCCCGGTAAGCAGATGGCAATTGATGCGGATCTGAATACCGGAGCCATCACGGATGCGGAAGCCAAGAGACGCAGAGAGAAGATCCAGGAAGAGGCAAGCTTTTTCGGTTCCATGGATGGTGCCGTAAAATACGTAAAGGGAGATGCGGTAGCGGGTCTTCTGATCACCACGATCAATATCGTGGGTGGTATTATTATGGGAATGACCAGGCAGGGAATGGATATTACAGCGGCCCTGAACAAATATGCGATCCTGACCATTGGTGACGGTCTGGTAAGCCAGATCCCTTCTCTGCTGATTTCACTTTCCACCGGTATTCTTGTGACCAAAGGAAGCAAGGATGCTGACTTTGGCACTACGTTGGTAAGCCAGCTGTTCGGTGTGCCGAAAGCACTGTACCTGGTAGGGGCCATGCTGGCTGTTTTAGGATTTGTGACACAACTGAACACGATCCTGTTCGTGGGTCTTGGCCTGGTATTTATCATTGTGGCGAGAAATATTGAGGGCACGATTGAGACGGCAAAGATTGAACAGGAAGTAGACAGTGAGGAAGCAGCTGCGGAGGAGATACGACAGCCGGAAAATGTCAACAGCCTGCTGCAGGTGGATCCGATCGAATTGGAATTCGGTTACGGAATTATCCCTTTGGCGGATGTGAACCAAGGTGGTGACCTGCTGGATCGTGTCGTGATGATTCGAAGACAGATAGCATTGGAACTTGGTACGGTGGTACCTATTATCCGACTGCGGGATAATATTCAGTTGAACCCGAATCAGTATATTATTAAAATCAAGGGAATTCAGGTCAGTGAGGGAGAGATACTGTTTGACCATTATATGGCCATGAATCCCGGGTATGTAGAGGAAGAGATCACCGGAATCCCTACCTTTGAGCCTTCTTTCCACCTGCCGGCGATCTGGATCACGGAAGGACAGAGAGAACGTGCGGAGAGTCTGGGATATACAGTAGTAGATCCTCCCTCGATCATTGCTACGCACCTGACAGAGATCATTCGTCAGCATATTGCAGAGCTGCTTACCAGACAGGATGTCCAGAACCTGATCAACAACGTAAAAGAGAACAATTCTTCCCTCGTGGAAGAACTGGTACCCAAGCTGCTTGGACTGGGTGAAATACAGAAAGTGTTGCAGAATCTGTTAAAAGAAGGAATATCCATCAGAGATCTGCTGACAATACTGGAAACCCTGGCCGATTATGCGCCAACGACGCGGGATACGGATATCCTTACGGAATATGTAAGACAGAGCCTCAAGAGAGCGATTTCTACGAAATATTTCCCTTCCCATGAGACGACAAGTGTATTGACACTGGATCCGAAGATCGAACAGGAAATTATGGGCAGCGTAAAACAGACGGAGACGGGAGCTTTCCTGAATCTGGATCCTGCCAGAAGCAAGGCGATACTGAACGCTGTGGGTGAAGAGATCAAAAAGCTGGAAAATATGGGGAAAACCCCAATTATTATGACATCACCCATTGTGAGAATGTATTTCAAACGACTGACGGAAGACTATTATCCGGATCTGGTCGTGGTATCTTACAATGAAGTGGAATCAAATGTAGAATTACAATCTGTGGGAATGGTCACAGCATAACAGGAAGAGTGAACCGACGCAGGAGTGAGGAGTAATATGATCATCAAGAAATACACGGGGAAAACGGAAGCAGAAGCTACAGAAGCAGCGAAAAAAGAACTTGGAAGCGGTCTCGTGATCATGAATGTAAGGGAAGTAAAAAAGAAGGGATTTTTTGCATTTCTGTCTCCGAAGCAGATAGAGATCACTGCTGCACTGGAGGAGGAAAAACCTCAGAAACCGCAATATGGAAGTATTACGCGCACGACGGATGCACCGGCGGAGAACAGAAATCTGTTTGTCAGAAACAGTACAGAGAATATAGAAAAAAAGCTGGACAGTCTGCAGACACTGTTGGAGAGTCAGTTAAACAGCAGACAGGCGACCGGGGAGGAGATAGGAACCCACCGGGAAACAGTCAGTGAAGAAAAAGAGAAAAAGGATTCGGAAGCGGAAACCCCGGAGAAGAAAGAGGAAGAGCAGAATCCGGAACAGGATAAATTTATCCGGCTGTTGTATAATAAAATGTTGGATAACGAGATGGACGAGAAATACGTAAACAGTATTTTGGAAGATGCCTCTAAAACCAAAAAAGCAGACCTGCCCTTTGATTATCTTCTGGCTAATATTTATCAGAAGATGGTATTGAAATTTGGAAAGTCAGAAGGGATTACGCCCTCTGCGGACGGACCGAGGATTGTATTATTTATCGGACCTACGGGAGTGGGTAAGACAACTACCATTGCCAAGCTGGCAGGAAAATATTGTGTGGAGGATAAAAAGAAAGTGGCACTGTTAACCGCAGATACCTATCGTATTGCGGCCGCAGAGCAGCTAAGAACCTATGCCAATATTTTGGAGACACCTTTCCGGGTCATCTATACCCCGGAAGAACTGCAGACTGCAGTGAAGGATTATTGGGATTGTGATTATATTTTTATAGATACAGCGGGGAGATCACATCAGAATGCGGATCAGCTGGAGAAAATGAAGGAAATGGTGGGAGCACTGAAAGACCCCGAAAACTATCATGTGTTTCTGGTTCTCAGTGCAACTACCAAATATAGGGATCTTCAGAGGATTGCAGACTGTTATGGTAAGATTGCGGATTATGAGCTGATCTTTACCAAGTTGGATGAAACGGAGGCAGTGGGGAATCTGCTGAATATGAAGCTTTATACCGGTGCACCGGTCGCTTATGTGACCTGTGGACAGAATGTTCCGGATGACATGGAAGTATTCAATCCACAGAAGACGGTAAAACAGATCCTTGGTGGAAAGGAATAAAGCTTAGACAGAAAGGCGCGGGAAAATGGATCAGGCGGAACAGTTAAGGATTATTAAAGCAAATAAGCAGATAAGACCGACTGCAAGAGTCATAACTGTCACCTCCGGAAAAGGTGGCGTTGGAAAATCCAATATGTCTATCAATCTGGCAATTCAATTCCGTAAAATGGGAAAAAGGGTCGTTATTTTAGATGCAGATTTCGGACTGGCGAATATTGAAATTATGTTTGGTGCAGTGCCAAAGCATAACTTATGTGATCTGGTATACGAAGGAAAAAGTATCAGTGACATCATAACCCAGGGTCCTATGGGAGTGGGATTTATCTCCGGAGGATCCGGAATTGCCGGAATGTCAAATCTGGGAAAAGATGCTCTTACCTGCATTATACAGAATCTGGCCGAGCTGGATGCCCTTACGGATGTGATCATAGTGGACACAGGAGCCGGAATATCGGACAGCGTATTAGAATTCCTGGTGGCGAGCGGCGAGGTGCTGCTGGTGACGACGCCGGAGCCTACTTCCATTACGGATTCTTATTCTTTGTTAAAGGCGTTGTACCGACATCCGAGATATGAAGAGGCCTATACCAAGGTCAAAATGGTGGCAAACAGAGTGGAAAATGTAAAAGAAGGCCAGGTGCTGTTTGATAAGCTGAATGCAGTGGTTACCAGATATCTTAAGACCTCCATGGAATATTTGGGGTGTGTACCACAGGATCCCCAGGTGGTGCAGGCAGTAATGCAGCAGGTGCCTGTGTCGATACAGAATCCGGGAGCAAAATCCAGTCAGGCATATCAGAGAATTGCGGAGAGATTGTGCGATAAAACACAGGAAGAACAACCGAAGCGCGGAATGGCAGCTTTTTTCTCCCATATTATAGGGACCAGAAACGGAGCTGCAAAACAGTCCAGATAAGAGAGGTACAAAATTATGTTGTCCAGATTTGTGGAAGAAGGTTCTAAAGTAGAGCTTCGGGCGCTGGAACATGGATTGGGAGAATCCGGAGCCGAAAATACGACAAAGGTTTACCAGAGCCGTGTACTGCAGATCCTATCGGAGGATACACTGGAGATTTCCATGCCAATGGAACAGACCAGACTGATCCTTCTGCCGGTGGAAAGCGAATATGATATGGTATTTTTCGAAGAGAATAGTCTGTATCAGTGTTTTTCCAGAATCGTAGATCGTTACAAAAGTAATAATGTATATGTGCTGGTGATGGAACTGACCAGCAATCTGCGCAAATATCAGCGGAGAGAATATTATCGGTTCAGTTGTGCACTGGATATGTGTGCGCGGAATCTGGAGGAAGAAGAAATCGAGGCACTGGAGAAAAATTCACCCTATGAGCTTCAGCCGGGACTTCCGTTAAAGCATAGTGTGATCGTAGATATCAGTGGTGGCGGATTGCGCTTCCTGTCATCTCAGAAATATGAACCCGGGAGCCTGATCCTGTGCAGCTACCATCTGCTAAAAGATGGGGAAAGAAAAAAATATGATGTGGTCGGAAAGGTTTTAGCAGTCAAGGAACTGGAAAACCGGAGGGGAATGTTTGAACACAGAGTCCAGTACTACAATCTGGATGTAAATACCAGAGAAGAGATTATTCGGTTTATATTTGAAGAAGAGCGTAAGAGCCGTAAGAAGGAGAGACTGAACTGATGCCAAAAAAAATATTGGTTGTAGATGATTCTGCACTCATGAGAAGAGTGCTCTGTGATATAATAGATGCAGACATAAGGTTTCAGGTAGTTGACAGAGCAAAAGACGGATTAGAAGCTTTTGATCTGTTGAGCAGAAACAGTTATGACGCGGTTGTCCTGGATGTGAATATGCCGAGGATGAACGGACTGCAGCTGTTGCAGGAATTGCGAAAATACAAGATACCGGCAAGAGTGATGATGGCGAGTACCGACACTATGGAAGGTGCCAGAACCACCCTGGATGCACTGGAACTGGGAGCTCTTGATTTCGTACATAAGCCGGACAGTGCAGTCGACTGCCGGGGAGAGAATTTCCGCAGAGAGTTTTTACGGACACTGAATGTTGTGGCTAACGGCAGAATGCCGTCATTCAATGAGGAGAAGAAAATTTCCGAAGAGAAGGGCACAGTCAGGGAGATGATGAAGATCATCAATCATCACCCGGTCAGTGTGGGCGGCAACAAAGTGGTGGCAATTGCAAGCTCCACGGGAGGTCCGAAATCTCTGCAATCGGTGATCCCTCTGTTACCGGCCGACCTGGATGCACCGGTACTGGTAGTACAGCATATGCCGGCAGGATTCACAGCATCTCTTGCAGAGAGACTGGATAATTTAAGCCAGATTCATGTAAAAGAGGCAACAGAAGGGGAAGAACTGAAAAAGGGCTGGGTCTATATCGCCATGGGAGGAAAGCACCTCCATGTGGTAACCTCACCGGCCGGACGTCATACACTGCATTTATCGGAAGAACCTTACAGGGAAGGAGTCAGACCCTGTGCCAATTATATGTACGAATCCCTGCAGGACAGCCGCTTTGATACGGTTGTATGTGCAGTTATGACCGGAATGGGTGCGGACGGAACGGAAGGGATCGGTAAATTGAGAACTTCCAGGAAAACATACGTGATCGCACAGGATCAGGAGACAAGCATTGTATTTGGAATGCCCAAGAGTATTATTGCAGCAGGACTGGCAGATCAGGTGGTACCGTTAGACCAGATCGCCCAGGAAATCATACTGCATGTAGGAGTAAATTAAGTAATATATGCCGTTTCCGGCAATGCTGTGATCGGCAGAATGGAGGAAAAGATGGACGTAAGCCAATATCTTGAAATTTTTCTGGATGAAACAAATGAACATCTGCAGAACCTGAATACACAGATTCTGGAACTGGAGTCAGATCCCGAGAATATGGATAATATCAATGAAATATTCCGTGCGGCACATTCCCTGAAGGGTATGGCGGGAACCATGGGCTATAAGCGGATGCAGAATCTGACCCATGATATGGAAAATGTATTTTCGGAAGTGCGTAACGGCAATATTAAGGTGACACCGGAAATGATCGACGTACTGTTCCAGTGCCTGGACGCTTTGGATGAGTATAAAAACAACATCCAGGAGACCTCCGATGAGGGAACCAATGACAATGAAAATCTGATCAAAGCCCTGAATGATATTTTGAACGCCAACAAGACCGGACAGGAGCAGCCCGCAAAGGAAGAAAAAGCAACAGCACCCGCAGCGGAGAGCACCGGAACAGGTGCGGAAAAATGGAATGGCATTGCGTTTGATGACAGCCAGATCCGCGTGATCAAAGAAGCTATGAAACAGGGCAAAAATGTATACGGTATTAATGTTGTGGTACAGGACAGCTGTATCCTGAAGGCGGCAAGAGCTTTCCTGGTGTTCAAGGCTGTGGAGGAAAAAGGAGAGATCATCGTCTCCGTACCCAGCGCACAGGATGTGGAAGACGAAAAGTTCGATAAAGATTTCACTCTGATTGTTTTGTCCGATTATTCTCTGGATGATGTGATCAAGGCAGCGGAAAGCGTATCCGAGATCGCACAGGTGACCGGTGCGGTTCTGGAACTGGAGAAGACCAAGAATTATCATTCCGAAGAGGAGACACAGGAACCCGCACAGGAGAAAAAAGAAGAAGTAGCCGAGACAAAGACTGAAACGAGAAAAGAAGAGAAGAAGCCTGCGGCTGCTAAAGCTCCGGAGAAAAAACAGGTGAGCAAGCCTGTGGTCAACCGTACTGTACGTGTAGACATCGAAAAACTGGATTCTCTGATGAATCTTGTAAGTGAGCTGATCATTGCCAAAAACTCTCTGGTAGCTGCTTCCAGCAATGACCATGGCAACAATACGGCATTCAATGAGCAGATCGAATATCTGGAAAATGTGACAACCAATCTGCATGAATCCGTAATGAAGGTACGAATGGTACCTATCGAAAGCGTTGTAGTGAAGTTCCCCAGAATGATCCGTGATCTGTCTAAGAAGCTGGACAAGAAGATGGAACTGTATATGACCGGTGAGGAGACCGAGCTGGATCGTACCGTGGTGGATGAGATCGGGGATCCTCTGATGCATCTGCTGCGTAATTCCGCTGACCACGGTCTGGAATCCGCAGAAGTTCGTGCACAGCGCGGCAAGCCCGAGCAGGGATCTATTTTCCTGGATGCTTATCAGGATGGCAATAACGTAGTCATCGAGGTAAGAGATGATGGTAACGGTATTGATGTGGAAGCTGTTAAGAATAAAGCAATCGAACGTAATCTGGTAACCGTAGAACAGGCAGCAAATATGTCGGAGAAGGATATTATCAATCTGCTGTTCCAGCCCGGTTTCTCCACTTCCGAAAAAGTAACCGATGTATCGGGAAGAGGCGTGGGACTGGATGTCGTGAAGTCCAAGATCGAATCCTTAAGCGGTGAAGTAGAAGTGAAATCAAAATGGGGAGAGGGAAGTACCTGGACGATCCGTCTGCCTCTGACCCTTGCAATCATTCAGGCACTGATGGTAGTCGTAGGTGGAGAAAAATATGCGATCTCCCTGGGATCCATTCAGACCATCGAAGATATCTCACCGAAGGATATCAAACTGGTAGAGAACAAAGAAGTGATCAACTTAAGAGGAACGGTAATTCCCCTGATCCGTCTGACGGAAGTACTGGATGTGGAAAGTACCAGATCTACCGAGGATAATCTGATTGTGGTAATCGTCAAGAAGGGAGACAAAATGGCAGGTCTTGTGATCGATGAACTGATCGGTCAGCAGGAGATCGTTATCAAATCTCTTGGCAAATATATCAAGCAGTGTAAATTTATCAGCGGTGCAACGATTTTGGGTGACGGTGAAGTGGCACTGATCCTGGATGCAAATGCATTACTGTAAGGAGGGAGATGACGATTATGGAAGAACTTAGCATGAAAAATACGTTAAAAGCCGGAGATGAGCGTAAAATTGAGGAGGAATTTTTCCAGTATATTGTGATCCGCCTCGGTGATGAGCAGTACGGCATTGATATCCGTTACATAGACAACATTGTCAGAATGCAGCACATTACCAGAGTACCCAAGGTACCCGCATATCTGAAAGGTGTTATTAATCTGCGTGGAGAAGTACTGCCGGTAATGAGCCTCCGACTGAAAATGGGACTGGAGGCAGACGAATTGACCCGTGCTACCAGAATTATCATTCTGAAACTGGAACAGCAGGGCAGTGTCGGCATAATTGTGGACGAAGTGAAGGAAGTTGTCACTCTCGGTACCAGCGAGATTGAAAAAATGTCTCAGAATGCCGGTGAGAATAAAAAGAGTTTTATTACAGGTGTAGGAAAACACAATGGGGAACTGATCTCTCTTCTGGATCTGAATTCCATTACACTGGAGGAAAACGCATAAAGGAGATGGATCCATGGGAGATCTGAGTTTAGAGAAAGTTTCGGAAACATATCTGGATGTTTTAAAAGAAATTGGAAACATAGGTGCAGGCAACGCTATGACAGCACTCTCCCAGATGTTAAACTGCAAGGTGGATATGAAAGTACCGCAGGTAAAGCTTTTGGATTTTAATGAAGTCGGAGCACTGATGGGAGGAGAGGAACAGGTGATGATCGGTGTTTTCCTGGGGGTGGAAGGAGACATTACCGGAAGCATGATGTTCCTGGTGGAACAGAACAGCGCAAAACATCTTCTCCATAAGATCCTTGGAGATATGGTACAGCCGGAAGGTTTTTCAGAGATTGAATTTTCTGCAATGCAGGAGATCGGCAACATTATCACGGGAGCCTATCTGAATTCCCTGTCGACTCTTACGAACCTGACGATTATCCCTACCCCGCCTTCTCTGACGCTGGATATGGCGGGAGCGATCCTAAGCGTTCCGGCAATTGAATTTGGAACTTTGGGAGATAAGATTTTACTGATCCAGTCTCAGTTTTACGATGAGGTGGAGATTGACGGTTATTTCATTCTGGTTCCCGATATTGAATCCTATCCCAAGATATTATCGTCTTTGGGAATATCTGTTGCATAAGGTGCTAAGAGGCAGAAGAAGGGGAGCAGAATGAGCGAGATTATTAAGGTAGGAATGGCGGATCTGAAGACCTGCGTAAGTCCCGACGGAGTGACGACTTTGGGATTGGGATCTTGTGTGGGAATTGCAATCCGCGATCCGGTGACGAAAATAGGCGGTCTGGCGCATATTATGCTGCCGGACAGCACTACGATACGTAACAGTAGCCAGAACATTGCAAAATTTGCGGATACGGGAATTGATGAACTGGTACGCCAAATGGAAAAACTTGGTGCGAGAAAGGCAAGAATGGTTGCTAAGATTGCCGGTGGCGCTACCATGTTTACATTTCAGGGTCGTAACGACATGATGCAGGTGGGGGAGCGCAATGTGCAGGCTGTTAAGAAGAAATTGAAGGAAATCAATATCCCTATTTTAGCAGAGGATACAGGCAAAAATTACGGAAGAACCGTTACATTTTATCCGGAGACCGGAGAATTTTATATCCGTGCGGTAGGAAGAGATGAATCAGTCATCTGATAAATATTGGAATGGAAGAAAATTATGAACAGAAAGAATATGCCATTGATCCTGATGCTGACAGCCGGCGCCTGTACCTGTATTGTTACGATGGTACAGGCTTACTCGGTATTGGCAAGTTTGGTGGCACTGTTTGCTGTGATGCTTTTGTTTTACTGTCTTGGAAACGGTGTCCGGCTTCTGCTGGATCACTTTGACAGGCAGAACGAGGAAAAGGCAAAACAGGAACAGGAAGAGAAGGCGGAACAAGAAGATGCTGTATCGGAAGATGCACAACAGAAGGGTGTAAGCGAGTCAAATGGATGAAGCCGGTAAGAAAAGGTTATTAGAAGAATATGCTGCTAATAAGCGACCGGAGACCAGGGAGCAGCTGATACTGGAGTATGCCCCCCTGGTGAAAGTGGTGGCCGGAAGACTGAGCATGTATCTGGGATACAACGTAGACTATGAGGATCTGGTCAGCTATGGGATCTTTGGCTTGATTGATGCAATTGACAAATTTGATTGCCTCAAAGAAGTAAAATTCGAGACCTATGCCAGTCTGCGTATCCGTGGAGCCATTCTGGATCAGATTCGTAAAATGGACTGGATACCTCGGACGATTCGCCAGAGACAGAAGAAGATTGACGCTGTCATCAAGGAAGTGGAACAGACTACGGGACGCAGCGCAACAGATGAAGATATTGCTATGGGTCTGGGAATATCCGCGGAGGAATATCTGGACTGGCAGTCGCAGATGAAAATTACGGGACTGGTGTCACTGAATGAATATATGGATCAGGGAAGCGATGTCTCGCAGGATTATAGCAGACATACCACGGCCAGATTTGACGGTCCGGAAGAGAGCGTTGAGAAGGAAGAGCTGACAAAAGTACTCGGAGAAGCATTGGAACTTTTGACAGAGAAAGAGAAGAAGGTAGTTACGCTGTATTATTACGAAGATCTTACGCTAAAAGAGATCAGTAATATATTGGAAGTGTCGGAATCCAGAGTCTCCCAGCTGCATACGAGAGCTCTGCAGAAAATGAAGACAAAAATGGGAAATTATATGGGACTTTTATAAAAATGGTTGCCCCGCAGATTGGGTAAGAGGAGAAAATGCATGCAGAATGGCTATTTTCAGCTCGTAAATGCACCGGGAGGTTATGGGCTACAGATATTTCAACCAAAGGACGGAGGAGCGGACGTGAATCTCCAGGAGGTGTTGAATTATCTTGAACGGGAATCTGTGCCGTATGATCCCATGGCAATTAAAAAAGCAATTTTGTCGGGGGAAGATACGGTATGCTTTCTGGAGAGAAAGGATTGCCCGGCACTGGAAGAAACCTACAGTATCGAGGTCAGCCAGGATAATATGCAGGTGATTCTTCGATTCTATCCGGCATCACAAAGCGGGAAAAGAACAACCATGGACAGTGTGATCCGGGATCTCAGATACCGGAACATTGTCTACGGAATACAGATGAACGTTCTGCAGGATCATTTTATGTCGGACGGGATTTATAGTACAGATCTGATCGTGGCCAAAGGAAAAGAACCGAGACATGGTACGGATGCGTCTGTCAGGTATTATTTTAATACGGATGTTCATGCACAGCCTACATTAAAAGATGACGGCACCGTGGACTATTTCCACCTGAATATGATCAACCCCTGCAGAAAGGGACAACTCCTGGCGGAAATCATTCCGGAAGATGAAGGAGAATACGGAATAACGGTGCAGGGAGCCAAAATCCGCCCCAGACAGGTGAAGAAAGCACATCTGGAATTCGGACATAATATTGAAATCTCAGAGGACAGAAAAAAACTTACTTCTCTGGTGGACGGTCACGTGTCACTGGTAGAGGGCAAAGTATTTGTATCCGATGTTTATGAAGTAGAGAATGTAGATCTATCCACCGGAAATATTGAATTTGAAGGAAGCGTGCAGGTGCGTGGCAATGTTTCTTCTAATTTTGAGATCAGGGCCGGTGGCAATGTGATCATAAGCGGTGTGGTAGAGGGTGCCTGCATCGAGGCCGGAGGAAACATTATCATTGCCCGCGGTATGAACGGTATGGCAAAAGGCATCCTGAAGGCCGGTGGCAATATCGTTGCCAAATTCCTCGAAAATGCGACGGTCAGTGCCGGTGGTTACGTGAATACGGAGTCGATTCTGCATAGCAATGTGACGGCATCTACGGAGATCCAGGTAACCGGTAAGAGAGGCTTTATCACTGGGGGACATGTACGTGCCGGTCAGAGAATCGAAGTGAAGACTCTGGGAGCGACACTGGGGGCACCGACCGTGGTAGAGGTTGGAGTGGACCCGGAGAAAAAAGCAGAATATATGAAACTCCAGAAAGAAATTTCGGAGATCGTTAAAAATATTCGGAGTATTCAGCCGATTCTTGCCAGTTTCGCAGAGAAAAAAAGCAGAGGAGTGCGTTTTACTCCGGATCAGCTGAATTATATCCGGAATTCGGCAGCAACCATGGAGACACAGAAAAAGAGCCTGGCGGAGAAAAACGCGCGCATGCAGGAATTGCAGATGGAGTTCAATCCACAGGAAAAGGCCGCTGTCATTGTCAAGGGAGAGGTGTATCCGGGGACTACGATCATTATCGGGGATTCCTCCATGCAGGTGAAAAATACTTACCAGTACTGTAGATTTGAACGGATCGACGGAGATGTTAAGGCTACCGCAATATAGCAGAAAAGAGGCACAGATATGGCATTTGGTTCGTTGGAGATTGCTTCGATCCCCAGAACACAGGATTATTCCGTGATGAAGCAGAATGAGGACAATAAAGGGGCATTTCAACAGATGACTCTGGGACAGCAGTCTCAAAAACAGAGTGAAAAGCTTACGAAAGAAGTACACAGCAGTGATAATGCGGACTGGTATACCGGACAATATGATGCCAAGGAGAAGGGACACAATGAATATGCCGGAAACGGCGGAGATAAACGCCGGAAAAAGAAAGAACCGGAAGATGGTGTCGTTATCCAAAAACAGCATCGTGGTTTTGACATCAAGATCTGAAAATACAAAGGAAACGTAGTAAGATGGACATTTTAGAAGTAATCCTGCTGATCGTAGGAATTGTAATTTTTATAGGAAGTTTTTTACTGCCGGCAGGCAGATCGGACGCCGGTAGAATCGACACAGATGCGGCAAAACAGGAAATCCACGGCCTGATAGAGGAAGAAATGAAAACAGTCCGTGCACAGGTGCAGGATAAAGTGGAAGAAACCTCAGAAGATGTGGTGGAAAAGGCGGAGAGATCGCTGGAACGCCTGACTAACGAGAAAATCATGGCGGTAAATGAATATTCCGATACGGTATTACAGGAAATTCATAAAAATCATGAGGAAGCAATGTTCTTATATGATATGCTGAACAGCAAACACGCGAACATTAAGGACACCATATCCAAAATGGATAAGGCGGTCAAAGCGGTGGAAAACAAGACAGCAGAAAATAAAGTAGCTGAGGATAAGACCGTCACAGATAAGACCGCCGGGATGGTGGAGGAGAAAATAGCGGATACTCCCAAGACAGAACCTCTTATTCAGCCGGAGAATTCTCCCGAGATCGGATTTATGGGAGAGACGGTGCAGGAGGGGCAGAACAATAACGAGAAGATTCTTGAAATGCACAGACAGGGCAAATCCACGGTAGCAATAGCCAGGGAACTCGGACTGGGCGTGGGAGAAGTAAAACTCGTAATTGACCTGTATAAGGCCTGAAGGTAATCACGAAATTAAGGACGGAGACAGAAATGAAATTAAAATATTATCTGCGCGGTCTTGGAATTGGTATGATCGTGACCGCATTGATCCTGGGAATCAGCTTTTCTCACCGTCAGGGGCAGGAGACACAGACATTGACAGATGATCAGATCAGAGAACGTGCGGAACAGCTGGGAATGGTGGACAGCAGTGAACTGACGTTAGCAGCTCTGCAGAACAGCGTACAGCAGCAGGCACAGGAAAACATGGAGAAGACGGAAGCATCCCCGGAGCCTGAGACCGAAGAAGCAATGACAACAACATCGGAACCGGAGACAACGGTTGCACCGGAAAATACCATGGAACCGGAGACAACACCACAGCCTGAGACGATTGTAGCATCAGAAGCAGCGCAGACGGTTACCGTTACCGTAAAAAAAGGAGCAAGCTCCGGAAGCGTCAGCAGCCGGCTACAGGAAGCGGGATTGGTGGAAGATGCGAAGACATTTGACAATTACTTATGTAATAACGGCTACAGCCGCAGCATAAATCCCGGCACTTATGAGATAGTTCCCGGGACTTCTGAAGAAGAAATCGCAAAAATAATCACAGGAAAACATTAAAAACCCCTTGCCACAGGGGTTTTCCTATGTTATAATCGCACTGTTGTGACAAAAAACACGCCTTTCGATTTGACGATGGTGCTTACTGGTTTTACAGAAGTCTTTGTCAGAGCTAACCGGGTTCTTAACGCGTCCCGGCAGAAAAGAAAAGCGGAAGATTTTAACCAAACGGAGGTAAAGACATGAGCGTTATTTCTATGAAACAGTTACTTGAAGCAGGTGTTCATTTCGGACATCAGACCAGAAGATGGAACCCTAAGATGGCTCCTTACATCTTCACCGAGAGAAACGGCATCCACATCATCGATCTGCAGAAGTCTGTAGTTAAGGTTGATGAGGCTTACAAGGCAGTATCCGAGATCGCTGCACAGGGCGGCACCATTCTGTTCGTTGGTACCAAGAAGCAGGCACAGGACGCTGTAAAGGTTGAGGCTGAGCGTTGCGGTATGTACTATGTAAACGAGAGATGGTTAGGTGGTATGCTGACCAACTTCAGAACCATCCAGTCCCGTATCGCAAGACTGCATGCGATCGAGACCATGTCTCAGGACGGTACTTTCGATGTACTGCCTAAGAAGGAAGTTATTCAGTTAAAGAAAGAATGGGAGAAGCTGGAGAAGAACCTGGGCGGTATCAAGAACATGACCAGAGTTCCCGATGCTATCTTTGTTGTAGATCCTAAGAAGGAAAGAATTTGTGTACAGGAGGCTCATGCACTGGGCATTACCCTGATCGGTATCGGCGATACCAACTGTGATCCTGAAGAGCTGGATTACATCATCCCCGGTAACGATGATGCGATCAGAGCCGTTAAGCTGATCGTTTCCAAGATGGCTGACGCTGTCATCGAAGCTAAACAGGGAGAGGCTGTATACAGCGATGCTGATGTAGCTACCGAAGCAGAGGATATCGAAGAGGTTGCAGCTGACGCTGAATAATCCGATTCCATAAGAGAAGCATAGGAACCCAGATTGCGATGCCTGTCATTACGGTCTGGGTTCTTGAGGATAATATATTAATTAAGAAGAGAGGATAAAAAAATGGCAATTACCGCATCTATGGTAAAAGAGCTCCGTGAAATGACCGGCGCTGGTATGATGGATTGTAAGAAGGCTCTGAACGAGACAAATGGAGATATGGACGCAGCTGTTGAGTTCCTGAGAAAGAACGGACAGGCTAAAGCTGAGAAGAAGGCAAGCCGTATCGCGGCAGAAGGTGTTGCACGTGCAGCAATCTCTGCAGACGGCAAGACCGCTTGCGTTATTGAAGTGAACTCCGAGACCGACTTCGTTGCAAAGAACGAGACCTTTACTTCTTTTGTAGAGGCTGTTAATGGAGTTGCTCTGGCTTCCGATTTACAGGGTGGCAAGGACGGTGAAGATATCGAAGCACTGTTGGCTACTCCTTTCGAAGGCGCAACTGTTAAGGAAGCTCTGGTAGAGAAGACCGCTACCATCGGTGAAAAGCTGTCTATCCGTCGTTTCGAGAAGGTATCCGGAGATGTAGCAGTATCCTACATTCACGGTGGTGGACGCATCGGTGTTATCGTTGCAGCTAACGGTGCATCCGATGACGCAGCTAGAGAAGCACTGACCAACATCGCTATGCAGGTAGCAGCTATGAATCCTACCTACATCAGCAGAAATGATATTTCCGCAGAAGAGCTGGCTAAGTTACAGGAGATCACTGTTGACGCAGCTCTGAACGATCCTGCATCTCTGCCTAAGCCCATCCTGAATAAGCTGATCGATAAGGCTATGAACAGTTCCGCATGGAGCGATGAGGATAAGGCAATCTACGAAGAGAAGAAGAGCAACATGAACTACCTGTTCAACTTCCTGTCCAAGGAAGCAGCAGCTGCTCTGGCTCAGCTGGCTATGGCTGATAAGGACGCTATCGTATCTGATAAGATCTTCAAGGGTCTGGCAGACGGTCGTGTATCCAAGCAGCTGAAGGAAATCTGCCTGTTAGATCAGACCTATGTTAAGGCTGAGGATGGCAAGCAGACCGTAGCTAAGTATTTAGAGAGCGTTAACAAGGCTCTGACCATCGCTAAGGTTGTTCGTTTCGAAGTTGGCGAAGGCATGGAGAAGAAGAACGAAGACTTCGCAGCAGAAGTTGCCGCTCAGATGAACGCTTAATTATAACGGATTATTTCGAAAAGGCATACGTGAGTATGCCTTTTTTACATATTGAAAGGTACGAAAGCATAGCTCATTGCGGAGAGTTGCTGTTTGTATTAAAAACGCCATTTTTTGCTAAAAAAATACAATAACATGAAATATTGCCATGTAACAAGCTGTTATTTTCGCTGAGCGTGCAAAATGAAGAAATTTCGTACAAAAATTCCTGATTTAGAATTTTTTTTGTACGGAATTCATTTTTTTGGGGTATTTGCGACAAACTAACTTGAAAGTTAGTTAAATACATTGGCAAAATCCACGAACTCCCGGAGCATGCGATACACAT
>ERZ1034973.227-NODE-227-length-40819-cov-89.858969_pt1 | contig 40819 bp, 31 predicted proteins | sample MGYA00520686_ERZ1034973 | MGnify/ENA primary metagenome ERZ1034973 (study PRJEB33766, sample SAMN09781775) | gut metagenome | biome: gut microbiome | host: Homo sapiens | place: Madagascar | study: EMG produced TPA metagenomics assembly of the PRJNA485056 data...
GGTTCACCTCATCACTCGTATAACCCACCAATCCGAAGAGGGCGATAATCATCGTGATGATGCCGGCAACTAGGATTCCGTTACGGAAGTTGAGCTGAGGAGCATACTGTGCATTAAGCTCTGTTTCAAAACTACGCACCATCACATCATTGTTCGGATACATTGCCTTCACCTTCCCATTGAGTCGAGAGAGGTCATCTGCCGTCAAGTTCTTAATCTTGATAAGCATGTATTTTGCTGTTTTTGCCGAATAGAAGCATATCATTGGAAAGTTTTTCGTATCATCATCATTGTTAGCCAAAGAACCTTTGCGAAAATCTCGGAACACACCACAGATAGTGAGATCCTCCAACCTTCCTGAAAAATCAAAATGCCCCGTACTGCAAATATGTTTTCCGATAGCACCATCCTTCCAATGTCCTATCTTGCTCAGTTTCTCGGCAACACGCTCAGAAACCATCACCTGACGGCAACTATCATTACGCTCGGTAAAGAATGTACCATCCACAATAGGGATTTGCATCATGTTGAAGAAGTTGTCATCCACTCCTTCCATTTCCGATATATTGATGAGATTCTTATCATCGCCAGGTATGCTTATCATATTACCACTGACCCCATACCCACCGAGCGGTATGTTATAGGTAGAACTGCAAGCCTCAACGTTTGGCATACGTTTGATTTCAGATAAGCATTGACCACGCTGATCGGCATTGATAGCATCCACATAAACAATTGCCACATCACGAGGCTCATAACCAGGATTGGAAAACAACATCATAAGATACTGATTATTGACCACGAAAAGCAAGCTGAACAACAAGCCTGATATGACAAACTGGATACCAAGCAAGGCAAGCTTCCAACTATTGCGATTCTCATTATACCCACGGAAAGCGGTTGCCACTGGTATCTTATTGTAGAGATAACCAGGCACGAATCCGCCGATGAAAAGCACCAAGAGACAGATTGCAACCAGAATCCAACTGCCCCGATTGAACACCAAGGTGGCAACTGGCGCAGAAAGGAAATTCTCAATGGTTCCCTTGCTGAGGAACAACAAGATAGCAGCCAAGACGATAGCCAACCCCACATGCACCAAAGCCTCAGAGAAGATAACGGCATGAATGTTCTTAGGTTCTGCACCATAACACTTTCGCACCGCCATCTCACGAGAGCGAGCAACGAGGTTGCCCACGATAATGAGCAGATAATTCATCACGGAGGTAAAGAGAAGCACAAAAGCCACAATGCCCAATATCCACCCCATCATCTTGATATAAGAATTATGAGTATACATCTCACTCAGCAGGGTAAAGTCGTAAGTGAGGGTGATTCCATTTTGCTTCAGCTCTTTCTGGTCATGATGATCTTGGCACATCTTATCTACGTATGGTTTCAATTCACCGGGTTGATGTCCATTGGCTAGGCGAATATATGACACATAGGCATCATTGCCCTCCCATTGTCTTCTACCATCGAAAGAAAAGAGACGAGGCAAACTACACATGGACACGATGACCTTTGTGCCATGAAGAGAAGCCCCCCATGGGAAACTGTCAAAGACACCAGCTATCGTGAAGGTAATTCCGGGATAGTTAGGATTGGTGAACCGCTTGCCCACAACATTGCCACCTATCTTTTCCGCCAAGTCGGTGTCAACGAGGCAAGCCAAAGGTTGCGATAAAGCTTGCTTTGCCTTACCCACAAATACCTTCTGTGGGAAAACATCGAAGAAGCAACTATCTGCCAACATCATATTGGCAGATAGTGTGCGTTGGTTTTCAAACTTGCATTGACCATTCGTCATCAACCAATGGGCGCTCGTAGCCACTTCCACCATCGGAGCATATTGCTTCACTCCTTGCGCTATAGCTCCAGATGTCTGAGGAAAGCGCATGTTCTGCCCTTGGTTACTGCCCACCTCTGATATCTGGTAGGTTCTGTCCCATCCTGGGAAGTACGTATCGTAAGTCTGCTCGAAATAAATCTCGGCAATAATTACCGAACTGATTGCCAATCCGAGCGCCAGACACAAGATCTTCACGAAGTTGTGCTGGCCCCTTCGAGGCAGATTCTTGAATGCGTTAATAATATGATTCATATCAATATCCTGTTTCTAGGGCGTTAGCCCAATTTATCACTAATCACTAATCACTACTAATTAAAAACTAATACATCATTATCCTTATAGGCCTCATAGCCGCTAACGATAACCTGCTCGCCTGGCTCCAAGCCCTCAATCACCTCATAATACTGAGGATTCTGGCGACCGATGGTGATCTTTCGGCGATAAGCCTTCTTGCCACTCTTGTCTAATACAAAGATCCATTGACCACCCGTTACACTATAAAACGTGCCTTTAGGGATAATTATTGCCTGCTTCGACTGACCGAGCTGCAAATCTACATAATAAGTCTGACCAGTTCGGATGTTTCCAGGGCGAACACCTTTGAAGATGAAGTCGATGCGGAACCTGCCATCTCTTACCTCGGGATAAACCTTGCGAACCTGCAGGAGATAATGCTTGCCGTTCTGGTCGAAGGTGGCAGTAAGTCCCGGTTTTACCCGGTCGATGTAATGCTCATCTACCTGCGCCTGCACCTTGAAATCGCTGAGGTCGTTGATGACGCCAATCTTCTGTCCAGCCTGGATGCTCTGTCCCAGTTCCACATCGAGCAAGCCGATTTCGCCCGAAATGGTGCTGCGGATGTTCAGCTTCTCCTTGCGCTGGCGAACCAGCTGCACATTCTTCTGCATGGCTTCCAGATTATCGCCCATCTGATCCATCTGCGAACGGCGGAGCTGTGCATCCTTCTTCAATCGCTTGCTGATGAGCGCATGCTTCTTGACGGCAAGGTCGTAATCTTCCTTTGCCTTGAGATACTCCTCGCGCGAATTGAGTTCTTCCTTGTGCAACGCCTCCTGATGCTGATAGGAACGGCGCTTAGTAATGACATCCTGCGAAAGCGACAGTTCCTCGTTGCTATTGTTCAGACGGTCCTGCTCCATCGAAATCTGGGTGTTGCGAAGCATGTCCTGCTTTTCGGCAAGTTCGCTTTCGGCATTCAGAATCTCCAGGTCGAGATTCGAATTGCTCAGTTTCACGATCACATCGCCCTTGTTTACGTGGGCACCTTCATCCACCACTTTCTCCAGAACAATACCGCCTTCCTCGGAACTGATCTGCACCACGGAGATAGGAACCACCTGTCCATCCACCGAAACATAATCGTTGAACTGCGCCTTCTCCACGGTTCCGATGCTCAATCCCTTCCTATCCACCTTCAGGGTGGAAGAGAAATTGCTCAATCCCAACCAAATGAGGACTGCGATCAAAACCGCTCCTCCGCCAATCCATGCCCAATACTTGCGAGGCACGAGATATTTTTTCTTTTCTATTTTTATATCCATAATTTATCTTATTAAATTTTCTCCCTGATAATAAGCAACCAATCTCTGTTTGATGATGAGCAGCATCTGCATCTGGAGTTCCTTGATTTTGCTTTCCAGAAGCGTCTGGGCTGCGGTATGAAGGTCGAAGGTGGAAAGCATTCCTTCCTCAAACTTGCGGCTCGACATGTGATAGGCGAGCGAATCGGAGGCAACCTTCTTATGCATCTGATGCAACTCCTTGGCGTAACCCTCTGCATCCATTACCGCCTGGGCTATCTGGTCGTGAAGCTTGCGACGGGTTTCCTCCAGGTTCACCTGTGCCAGTTGCCAGTCGTTGCGTGCCTTCTTCACGCTGTGCCATCGGTCGCTATTATAAATAGGTATGGAAAGGGTCAACGCGAGGTATTCGCCCTGGTTGTTGTGAAACTGCGAGGCAAACCCATCGTATTGCCCTTTCTGAGAGAGATTCTTATAATAGTTGGTAGAAATGCCGCCACCGAGAGAGAGTGATGGCAGCAATCTGCCTTTTGCTATCTTATAATCATACCGTGCCCGCTCCACTTCGTATTCTGCCGACTTCAAATCGGGAGAAATATGCTGGAAGCCCTGGTAAACGGTTTCGTAGTTTACTCCAAACCCAGGAACCTCTTTATTATCAGACGTTAACTTCAAATTCTGCTCCTCATTAATCAGAATTTTCAGTTCTTCATCCACCGGAAAATTCATCGCGGATTTCAAGGCGAGCAGACTCTGTTTTGCCACATTCTCCTGATGCGTAAGATTGTATTCATCTTCTGCCACCTGCGATTCCATCTGCACCACATCCGGTCGGCCTTTCTCGCCCAGTTCATACAGTCGCTTCATCTTAGCCAGCATCCGCTTGCTTTCGTTCAGTTTCTCGCTTGCTATCCGAATGCTTGCCTCAGCATAGGCAGCATCCACATATTTCTGCATCACGTCGATGGCACGGTCGTCCTGAATCTTCTGCATCGCCGTGGCTGAATAATCCCGGCTCAACTTAGCCTGCTTCAAGGCGTTGATGGTGGCGAAACCATCGAAGACATTCAGTTCGGCATAAAGTTGATAATAGTTGTTGAATGTCGTTACATTATTATAAGTATTGGTTTCCGGGTCGATGTTTCGTCCCCAGGCGTACTGTCCCTGCACGCCTCCCGTAACGGTAGGCAGGAATCCAGCCACGGCATACTGGTAATCCTGCTTGCGCTGGCGGGCGTTTACCACCTCACGCTTCACCTCCGTGGCGTGCTCCACGGCGTATTTCATGCAGTCGTCAAGGCTCCAGCTCTGTGCCGAAGCTCCAGCCGCCCAGACCAACCATCCTATCAATATTCCTATTCTTTTCATAATCTTCTTCATTTTGGCATGATAAGGACAAGTGCCGTGCCAAAACAGCATTTCTCCTGATAATCAAACCATTAAATAAAAACTCTCATTAAACAAACTGTCCAACAATTAGACACCACCGTCTAATTGTTGGACAGAAGCCGCAGATCAAAGCTGATCATTCATCGCATCCACCACTTGTCCATCAAACAGATTGATGATGCGACTGGCGTAAGTAGCATCGTGCTTGGAGTGCGTCACCATCACGATGGTGGTTCCCTCCTCGTTCAGCTCGCTGAGCAACTGCATCACCTCCATACCATTCTTGGAATCGAGGTTACCCGTAGGCTCATCGGCAAGGATGATGCTAGGCTTGCCCACCACGGCACGGGCGATGGCAACCCTCTGCTGCTGACCGCCCGAAAGCTGATGAGGATAATGCTTGGCACGATGGCTCAGCTTCACCTTTCTCAGAATTTCGAGCACACGCTCCTTGCGCTCCGCCTTTCCCACTCCGAGGTATTTCAGCTGTAAATCCACATTCTCCTCAACGGTAAGTTCGTCGATAAGGTTGAAGTTCTGGAACACGAAGCCGATGCGACCCTTGCGATAGGCGGTGCGCTCACGCTCCTTCAGATGGCCCACTTCCTCATTATTCAACCAATACTTGCCCTCCGTAGGACTATCCAGTAAGCCCAGGATGTTCAGCAAGGTTGACTTGCCGCATCCCGAAGGCCCCATGATGGCGATAAACTCACCATCCTCTACTTCTATGTTTACGCCGTTCAGGGCGATGGTTTCCACCTCTTCCGTGCGGAATATTCTAGTTAAATTCTCTGTTCGTATCATCGTTAGAAATCTTTTTTATCGTTAGAAATCTTTATCTCGTTAGAAATCCTTTTAAAGTTTATGACTCATTATTCAGCCTTGATGCTGTCTATCGGATTCTGCATCGCCGTACGCAGGGTGCAGCCGATAACCGAAACAAAGGCTATCAATAAGGTGAAGACGGCGCCAGCCAGCAACACCCACCAAGGGAAGGAGATGCGATGGACGAAATCCATAAGATAAGTCTGCATCAGCTTCACGCAGATAGGGATGGCGATGACCACAGCCACCAGCGAACTGACGAGGAATCTCTTAGCCAGTTGCCAAGCCGCATCCCCAATCGAAGCCCCCATCACCTTGCGCAGGGCAATCTGGCGCTTCTGCTGGTTGCCGTAATAAACCGACATTCCGAAGAGCCCCAAGGCAGAAATCAGGATAGAGATGCTCATGAAGGTGATGATGAGCACCATCATATTATGCTTGTCCTTGAGATTATTCTTCAAAATATCATCCATATACTCCACCTGCATTTCCGCAGGAACGCCCATCAGTTCCTTAGCCACCTGCTTGCAGGTACTCCGGATAGCCTGCAGCGCCTGGGCATGATCGCTACGGGTTTTCACCAGAACTGTCCATCCACGCTGCTGCGGGGTAATGACTCCAATGGCATTATGCTCCGTTTTCTCATTCTCGCTCAGCGCATCTCCACTATGGTAATCGGCAATCACGCCACACACCTCGTATTCATGCTTTCCATCCTTCATTCTCATTCCGAACCAAGGCTTGTGGGCAGAAACGCCATAGGCACGCTTCGCATCTTCCGTTACCCAAATCTTTCCATAGGCTGGCTCGCAATACTGCTCAATCACCCTGACTCCCAGCATCTTCATCGCCGTGGAATCTACCATGAACATACGGAGCATTCCTATCTGTTTTTCATTGTCATCATGCACGCCATTTCCCCAGCTTCTGATAGGATTGGCGTTGCCGTAAGTTGCCTCTTCCACCTCTGGAAGCGCTTTCAGACGGTTTTTGAGAATAGACATCTTCTCTGGCGAACCATCCAAGGAAGAAATGATGGAAACAATATCCTTCGTCTGATAACCCAACGGCAAATCGGCAAGATGCTTCATCTGGAGCATCATCGTTATCGCCATGACTACCAGCGTGATACTGATGACGTTCTGGGCTACGATAAATATCTTACTGAACCACATCTTGCTGCGCATGCGGATGGTTCCCTTCACCACATCTATCGGATTGAAACGGGAAACCACGATGGCAGGAAGGATTCCCGCAAAGATGGAAATGATGACGTAAGCCAACGGCAGGAACCACAGAAGGTCGAAGGAATGGAACAGGTCGATTTTCGTATCCAACATAGAATTGAACAACGGAATGAATGCCCAGGAAATCAACAAGCCCAGCAGGAAGCAGACTGCCGTGAAGAGTGCCGACTCCTTGAGATAACGAAGCATCACGCCCCCGACCGATTCGCCCAGCAGTCTTCGGGTAGCCATTTCCTTCGCACGGTTGCCAATCTGAGCCACCGTAAGATTGATGTAGTTGAACAAGGCAGAAAGCAGCAGAACCAGCGCCACGACCAGGAGGATATTCACGAGAGAACGATTTCCATGCTTGAAAATCTCGACATCATCATCCGCAAAATGAATCTGGTCCCATCTCACAAACTGGCAGCCCCACATAAAGTCGGCTCCACCTGATTCCTTTTTCCACTCCTTCCAGTAGTTTATGTATTTGCCGAGCAAGGTCTGTCTCACCTTTTCGGGGTCGGCTTCCTTTGCCAGTCGCGCCACCGTAGTGCAGGAGCCAAACTGATTCATCGGCGGAGCCTCAGCTTCTATCAGTTTCATCGACACGAAAATATCGTATGGGTTAAGAAGGTCCTCACGGTCGAAATCCTCCATGATTCCCACCACCTTGAGTTGCAGCTTACCGCATTGGATGGTACGGCCGATAGGATTGGCGTTGCCGAAGGCTTTCTTGGCAAAAGATTCCGAAACCATTGCCTGATGAGCATCCGAAAGGAGATGATCTGGCGCACAACCACGGCATTTGTAACCCATAAACTGGGAAAAGTTCGGGTCGATAGCCAGATATTTTGCCTCATAATACTGTCCATCTATCATGGCTCCCTGCGGAGTGTAATATTCACCAAATCTTGTCCATCCCTTGATTTCCGGGATGGAAGGAAAGAACTCCTTGGCTATGCCCCAGGTCATTCCGAGATAATCGCCGGAACCTGCAACATAGAGCTCCTTCGCCAGTTTCTGATTCGTTCCCACACGATACTCTGCAGTAGCGTAGGAAACGAGAATCAGCACAAAAGCCAGTGCCACCGAGAGACCCAAGGCCTCTATGGTGGCATAAAGCTTGTTGCGTGATAAGAATTTCACATAACTTTTCATCATATACTCATTTATTTTTTGTTTCACTAAAATCAAACGATAAAGGAAGAATAGCAGTTCCCTGTTTTCGTTAGCTGCTGCAAAGTTACGGCTTCTCCCGTTTTCTGCCAAGATTTCCGGCAGCCCGGAAGGTGGATTGTATGAAATTCATACACTCTATTGTATGATTATCACACAACAGCCCCGTTTTTGTTTGTCGTTTCGGGAAAAAAGCGTACTTTTGCAAACAAAAAAATAAAAGATATGAAATACGGAACCCTTCTTGTCATCGACGATAATCCGTCGATACTCACGGCGCTGAAAATCTGTCTGGGCAATACGTTCGAACGGATTCTCACCCTGCCTCGCCCCGATACCGCCCCCACGCTGCTGCAACAGGAGCAGGTAGATCTCATCCTACTCGACATGAACTTCTCGCTTGGTGTAAACAGCGGTCAGGACGGCTTGCTCTGGCTCCGCACCTTCCGCCGGCTCCACGCCCACATCCCCGTGGTACTCATCACCGCCTTTGCCGACGTGCAGCTAGCCATCAAGGGATTGAAAAGCGGAGCCGCCGATTTCGTCACCAAGCCCTGGGATAATGACGAACTGATAAGGGTGCTCAAGGACGCCATCGACAACAATACGGAAGTGGCAACTTTGGAAAATTTTGAGAACGATTACATCCGGAAGGTCGTGGATAAATGCCACGGCAACATCTCGCGTGCAGCCGAAATGCTCGGCATTACCCGACAAACCCTCTATGCAAAACTGAAGAGATAAACATACTATTTTTATGGTTATAATTAAACTTATATATTTAATAGGTGGAATTTGCCTCATCCTGGGCGGCCTCATCTATCTGTTCTTTCGCCATCAGCGAAGGCTGAAGGCTCGTGCTTTTCTGATGCGTGAGGCTGTAAGAAATGGCGATTACGCCTTCCGCCTCCCCACTTCGGGTTTGCTGCCAGGCGAAAGAGCCTTGCAGCAGGCACTCAACGACATGCAGGGCGACATTGCCCGCCTCGTAGCCAGACACGAAGTGGAATCCTGGCAAAAGCTGACCCGTGTGCTTACCCACGAAATCATGAACGCCACGGCTCCCATCTCCAGCATCTGCCAGGCTTACCTCAGCACCCCACAGATCAAGGGAAGCGAATACGAGGAAGGCATTCAGGCGATTCACGACACCAGCAAGTCGCTCACCAACTTTGTAGATAGTTACCGCAAACTCACTCAGCTTCAGGCTCCCGTCGTAGAACCCCTCACGCTTACCTCTTTCCTGGAAAGCATCCGGGCGCTCTATCCCGACCTCAATTGGCACATTTTCCTCCCCCAGAATGTCACGCTGGAGGCAGACCGCAACATGCTGCGCCAGGTATTCATCAATCTTACCAAAAATGCCATCGAAGCCCATGCCACCGACATCGACGTCCGCATGAGCCAAAACGAGCGTCCTGTCCTGCTGTTCAGCAACAATGGTGCCCCCATCCCTGCCGATGTGGCACGGGAAATCTTCATCCCATTCTTCACCACCAAATCATCCGGCACAGGTATCGGACTTTCCCTCTCCCGCCAGATGCTGATGATGCAGAACATCGAACTGGGACTTGCCGATACTTCCATCTCCGGCTACCATGTAACATTCTACCTGGAAAAACAAAAAGATTGACATCAATTTCGTAGTTTCCTGGTTTCATCTACATTAAAACTATCATAATTTTAAGTTGTCAAGAAAAGAAAATGACAGAAAAGCTTGGTGCTTTCGAAAAAAAACATTACCTTTGTCACCATAAAATAAACAACATAACGACATTAAATACATGATGACAATTGAAGAATACAGAGCAGAGGTCTTGCAGGCATTGCTCGAAGCAAAGAATGAGGATGGTACTCCAGCAATTACACCGAAGGAAGCACAGGAGGCTCTCAATGGTTTTACCGACGACGAATTGCAGGACGGCATCTTATGGAACTCTCCACAGGACGTGGCCGATATTATCCTTGAAGGATAAAGAAAACATCGTTTTTCTTTGCTCATTCCAATTATTATTTGTAATTTTGCAGGCGCTTAAGTAAAAGGGGGTACTTGCAAGCCCCCTCACTTACCAGGCATTTGAATAAAGAAAAAGATTTTTTACCGGTAAAAAAGATATAAAGATAATGAAGATAGAAAACGAAATCATCAGCTCTGTCATCGCGGCGGTGAAGGAGCTTTATGGTCAGGACGTACCAGAAAAGATGGTAGCCCTGCAGAAGACCAAGAGTAATTTCGAAGGTAACCTTACCCTCGTCGTATTCCCATTCCTCAAAATGTCGAAGAAAAAGCCTGAGGATACTGCACAGGAAATCGGCGAATACCTGAAGAAAAACTGCGCTAACGTTATCGCAGACTTCAACGTGGTTAAGGGTTTCCTCAACCTTTCTATCGCTCCTGCCGCTTGGGTAGGACTCTTGAACACCATCAACGCTGACCCTAAGTTTGGTGAGAAGCCAGTTACTGAGAACAGTCCGCTCGTCATGATCGAGTACTCTTCTCCTAACACCAACAAGCCTCTCCACCTCGGTCACGTGCGCAACAACCTCCTCGGCTGGTCATTGGCCCAGATTATGGAGGCTAACGGCAACAAGGTAATCAAGACAAATATCGTTAACGACCGTGGTATCCACATCTGCAAGTCTATGCTCGCCTGGCTCAAGTGGGGCAATGGCGAAACTCCTGAAACTTCCGGCAAGAAGGGCGACCACCTCATCGGCGACTACTATGTAGCCTTCGACAAGCACTATCGTGAGGAAATCGCAGAACTCAAGGCTCAGTATATGAAGGATGGCATGGACGAGGAAGCTGCCACAGAGAAAGCTAAGGTAGAGGCTCCGCTGATCAAGGAGGCTCACGAGATGCTCGTAAAGTGGGAAAACAACGACCCTGAGGTTCGTGCACTCTGGCAGAAGATGAACAACTGGGTTTACGCTGGCTTCGATGAGACTTACAAGATGATGGGTGTAAGTTTCGACAAGATATATTATGAGTCAAACACTTACCTCGAGGGTAAGAAGAAGGTAGAGGAAGGATTGGAGAAGGGTCTCTTCTTCCGCAAGGATGATAACTCTGTTTGGGCTGACCTCACCAACGAGGGTCTCGACCAGAAGCTCCTGCTCCGTTCAGACGGCACCTCTGTTTATATGACTCAGGACATCGGTACTGCCGACCTCCGTTTCAAGGACTTCCCTATCGACAAGATGATCTACGTAGTAGGTAACGAGCAGAACTACCACTTCCAGGTGCTCTCTATCCTGCTCGACCGCCTCGGCTTCAAGTGGGGTAAGGACTTGGTTCACTTCTCTTACGGAATGGTAGAGTTGCCTAACGGTAAGATGAAGAGCCGCGAGGGAACCGTAGTAGATGCTGATGACCTGATGGCAGAGATGATTAAGGATGCTCGCCAGACAAGCGATGAGCTTGGCAAGTTCAAGGACATGAGCGAGGAAGAGCGCCAGGAGATTTCACGCATCGTGGGTCTCGGAGCGTTGAAGTACTTCATCCTCAAGGTAGATGCCCGCAAGAACATGCTCTTCAACCCAGAAGAGAGTATCGACTTCAACGGCAACACAGGTCCTTTCATCCAGTATACCTACGCTCGTATCCGCAGCATCATGCGCAAGGCAGCAGCCGAGGGCATCGAGATTCCTGCAGAGTTGGGCGCAGATGCTCCTATCAACGAGAAGGAGATTGACCTCATCCAGAAGATGAACGACTTCGCAGCAGCCGTAGCCGATGCCGGCAACAACTACAACCCTGGCGGTATCGCTAACTACTGCTACGAGTTGACCAAGGAGTTCAACCAGTTCTATCACGACTACAGCATCCTGAATGCTGAGAGCGAGGCAGAGAAGATTACCCGTTTGGTTCTCGCAGCCAATGTTGCCAAGATTCTGAAGAACGGTATGGCTCTGCTCGGCATCGAGGTTCCAGAAAGAATGTAAAGAAATTTAGGTAATTAGAAGTTATCAGGAGTATAGCACTCCTGAAAACTTCTCAAGATATAATTAACCTACAATTTAAAAATTGAATATTGACTATTGACAAATAATGAGCATCCCCAGAGCCAGACTTTGGGGCTTGCTCATTTCTTTTTTATATAGGTCAGCATTACCCAAAAACTGAACTCTCGTTATGTGGTTCAGTAAAACACAAATCATTTATCCAATAAAAGAAACGCAAATGAGTAACATGCCCGTAAATCCTCCTTCATGGAGAAACGATACAGTCTTGCCTTTGCCCAATGAGGTGAAGGCGAACGCCTGGGCTGTGGATGCAGCCTGCTCCGGAAATCCCGGTCCAATGGAATACCAATGCATTGATCTTCAGACTGGTGCACAGGTTTTCCACTATGGTCCTATCCACGGCACCAACAACATCGGCGAGTTCCTCGCCATCGTCCACGCCCTCGCTCTGATGGCCCAGAAAGGCATTACCGACAAGGTAATCTACAGCGACAGCGTGAATGCCCAGCTCTGGGTAAACAAGAAACAATGCAAGACCAAACTGGAGCGTACTCCTCAAACCGAGCAGCTCTATCAGATCATCGCCCGTGCCGAAAATTGGCTCCGCACCCACCCCATCACCGTCCCTATCTTTAAATGGGAAACGAAGAAGTGGGGTGAGATTCCTGCCGATTTCGGAAGAAAAGGATAAAAACGCAATCTCAAAAACACTCTTCACCCTTCACCTTTCAGGCATAAACCCCTATCACTCAATAGTTTCGGAGGGTGAAGAGTTACGCAGACTCTTCACCACCCTTCACCCACTCTTCATCGCCTAATTTTTCCAATTTTTTCGCATAAAAGCAAAATTTTCCAAGGGTGAAGAGTGGGTGAAGGGTGGTGAAGGGGCAAGAGCGCCCTTCACCCTCATAACATTCTAATTCACAACAAATTATCCCCAAAAGGTGAAGGGTGAAGAGTAAAAGCGAGAGTAGAATTTTGACGCCTGTGCTTGATTACCAAAGGAATCTTCTTCCTAAAAAAACGAGGCGACGCATCGTTTCGTGCCTCGCCATGGCATAATGTTGCCCTGGTAGGGGGCAATATTATGCCATAGTCAGGCAATAAATGAAAAGAGGCTTAAATAAGCAGCAATGGAAGCCACTTTTCTCCTAACAAATAGCCATTTTTAATTCTTCTCCCAACAAAAGTGCTGTAATAATTTGGAGGTTTCAGGAATTAATCGTAAATTTGCACCAAATCTAAACAGATTCATAACTAGCTAACTTGTAATTATTAATAATTCAACCAGACAATGAAACAAAAACATTTATTTTGGGGAGCTGCGGTTGCATTGACCTTCCTCTTCAGCGCATCAGCTATTGCACAACCTAGACACACCAAGAAAAAAGTGAAGAAAGTGGTTGAGGCAAAAGCAGGAGTATGTCCGTTTACGAACAAATGGGTAGAAGACGAGACTAAGTTTGAGGATCGCAAGGAAAAGGCGCACGCTACTTTCGTGCCTTATTCTTCTACTGCCACCATGCAGCAGGACGACTACTTCAAATTCCCATGGCTTACTCCTAAGCACGCCAACTATCTCCTGCTCAACGGAAAGTGGAAATTCCACTACACAGCCGACTGGAAGCAGGGCAAGCCAGAAAAGGATGATTTCTGGGCTGACAACGCAGACGTTTCTTCCTGGAAGGAGCTCCAGGTACCTCTCAACTGGGAGATGGCTGGATACGATGTGCCTGTATATAATAATGTGGGCTATCCTTTCGAGAACAAACCTCCGTTCATCACAGCCTTCAAGGATAACTTCGACAAGAATCCGGTAGGTTCTTATCGCCGTAACTTCAACCTGCCTGAGGGTTGGGAAACAGGCAAGCGTGTGTTCCTGCACTTCGACGGTGCCTGCAGCGCCATCGTGGTTTGGGTAAACGGAAAATATGCCGGCTATTCACAGGGTGCCAATACCGATGCAGACTTTGATGTTACCAACCTAGTTCGCAAGGGCGACAACAACGTATCCGTACGTGTTTACCGCTGGAGCGACGGCTCTTATCTGGAGGGACAGGATATGTGGCACCTGGGTGGTATCCACCGCGATGTTTATCTCGTAGCTACTCCAAAGACTTTCGTAGCAGATCATTACATCACTTCTGCCCTGAACAAGGATTACACATCAGGCAACCTGAATGTTGACCTGACTATCAATAACGCTGCCAAGGAGAAATCAGAGAAGACGCTGGAGATTGAACTCCTCGACCCACAGGGTAAGTCTGTTGCCAAGCAGTCTGCTCAGGTAGCGATGACTGCCAAGGATGCTCAGAAGAACTGTCGCCTTAGCATCGACAACCTCACCGGTCTGAAGGCCTGGACCTCAGAGCAGCCTAACCTCTACACCGTTATCATTCGCCAGAAGGCTGGCGACCAGGAAGAGATGGTTTTCTCTACCAAATACGGTTTCAGAGAGGTGACTATCAAGGATAAACTGGTTTATGTAAACGGCAAGCGAGTATTCTTCAAGGGTGTCAACACCCAGGATATTCACCCACTCTATGGTCACGCCATCGATGTGGAAACCATGCTTCGCGACGTAATCCTGATGAAGCAGGCTAACGTGAACACCGTTCGTACCAGCCACTATCCTCGTCAGGCAAAGATGTATGCGATGTTCGACTACTACGGATTGTACTGTATGAACGAGGCTGACGTAGAGTGCCACAACAACCATTCACTCTCCAACAACCCAACCTGGCGCGCAGCCTACGTGGACCGCACAGAGCGCATGGTATTGAGAGACCGCAACCATCCTAGCGTGGTATTCTGGTCACTCGGTAACGAGTCGGGCGGTGGCGACAACTTCCAGGCTACCTACGATAAGGTGAAGGAGCTTTTGCCTGGTCGCGACGCGTGGGTTCACTACGAGGGTTACAATCACGGTGCCAAGTACTCTGACTTCGGTTCAGACATGTATCCAAAAATCGAGGTAGTGAAGAAGCAGATGGATGGCCTACACAACAAGCCATACTTTATCTGTGAGTATGCTCACGCAATGGGTCAGGCTGTAGGTAACCTGCAGGAATACTGGGACCTCATCGAGGCAAGTACAGGTATTACCGGTGGCTGCATCTGGGACTGGGTTGACCAGGGAATCTACGATACACGCCGCATCCGCAAGGGTCTTCCTCTGAAGGATCCTAAGACCGGACTCCACTACTACACATCCGGTTACGACTACACCAAGATGAACAACGGTTACAGAGGATTCCAGGGCGACTTCATGAGCAACGGTATCATTACTCCAGGCAGAGAGTGGACGGCTAAGCTCACCGAGGTGAAGTATGTTTATAGAGATGTGAACTTCGAGTCTTTCTACAGCCGCGTACTCACCCTGAAGAACAAGTGCGCATTCACCAACCTGGCAGATATCTATGATCTCAGCTACGAGGTACTCCGCAATGGTGTTTCTGTAGAGAAGAACCAGGTGGCTATCCCATCTGTATTGCCAGGCAAGACCTGCGATATCAACATCCCATACACCACCGCTGTAGATGATAAGGCAGAGTATGTCATCACCTTCAGCCTCGTTCTGAAGAAGTCAACTTCATGGAGCAAGCAGGGTTATATGATGGCTCAGCAGCAGTTCAAGCTTTCTGCAGAGAACGCAGGTGGCACATCTGTTGCCGACCCAACCTTCGTACAGAAAGACCATGGCAAGTTGCCAGCCATCCAGGAGAAGGGCAAGCTGAAGGTGAAGGATAACACCATCACCGGCAAGGATTTCAGCATCACATTCGCAGAGGATGGAACCCTCGCCAACTGGACTTATCGCAATACTCAGCTCGTTCAGCCTAACGCTGGTCCTGACTTCAACGGTTTCCGCCGCATCGCCAACGACAACGTGAACCTGGGTGCTACAGGTGGTGTTGCCGAGAACGAGAATAAGGAAGAGGGTGCACTCACCGGCAAGAAGATGATGGTGAAGGCTCCTAAGAAGATGGGCAAGAACGTGGTTGTGGAAACTGCCGTTACCAACGGTAAGGATACTCACCAGATTGCTTACATCATCTATCCTAACGGAACCGTGGATATGAAGGTGACTACCAATAATTCTTCTGAGGAAACCCGAAAAATTGGTATTGCCATGCAGTTTGCTCCTGGTTTCGAGAATGTAGAGTATTATGCCAAGGGTCCTTGGAGCAACTACATCGACCGTCAGAGAGGTTCGTTGTTAGGTTTGTACAAGACCACCGTGGATGGCATGTTCGAAGAGCAGAGTGCTCCTCAGACCATGGGCGACCGCCAGGGCCTGCGCCAGTTGACACTCGACAACAACAGCACGAAGTTGCAGATTACCACCGAGGGCATGGTAGCCTTCTCGTTGTCTCACTTCGATGATGCTCAGTTCAACTACGACGTATTCTATGGTGGCAAGCATCCTTACGACCTGGTACGCTCTAACCAGATTTTCGCTCACTTCGATTTCTGGCAGCGTGGCATCGGTAACCGCAGTTGTGGTGGTGACTCTTGTCTGCCACAGTACATGACTCCAACAGGAGCTCATGAGTTCACCTTGCGCTTCACTCCGATGGCGAAATAAAGGAAATAAAGAATAAGATATAAAAAAGGTGAGGGTGTGTCATAAGTCCATGACACACCCTCTTTTTCGTTTCTTTATCGATTTTCTTCATCGGATTACGCGGAGTTAACGGAACATTCTTGCTTCACGGATTACGCACGGAATTTAAACGGATTTGGCCTTACGGCCATTGGGCTAGCGCCGTATAGGCTGGCTTTTTCCAGCTTTAGGGGGTATCGCCACGACCGTCAGGTCGAGTTTCCGTTTAAAATCCGTGCGTAATCCGAGGAAGGCGGTTAAGGTTCCGTTTATTCCGCGTAATCCGAGGAAGGCGGTTAAGGTTCCGTTTATTCCGCGTAATCCGAGGAATAATGACACACCCTCACCTTTTTTATATATTGTCTTATGCCTGAATGTTTAGTAATCCTGGATGTAGCCCTTGGTAAACATGTCATACGACAGGGCTTCCAGCTCAGCAAGCGTCATGTGCTCCACGGAATGCTCTATCTTGCGAATCAACTCGTCTCTCTTGAAATCATCGTTATCGCTCAGACGCGATGTAAATCTATTGCTCATTTTTTACATTGAACTTTGAATGTTGAACTTTGAACTTTATGATTAGCCTTATTGCTTCTATGAAACTATTGGCGCTCATAGGTATTGATGATGTTTCCATCATACGCTTCATAGCTCACTAACCGGATGTTATGAGGAAGCTTTGGCGCTGCAGTTCCGGCAGTTACCACGTTTTCCACAGATGTGGATAAAGATGTTTCTACCCTGATTTCATCCCATAATCCGGCATCGAGGAAAGCCTGATGGGTGATGGCGCCTCCTTCTACTATCAGCGACTGCACCTTATTATTATATAGGTATTGCATCATCTGCTTCAACACCTCTTCCTTTCCCTTGGAGAAATCCAAGCCCTCGAAACAAGGATGATGGCGGTCGATGACCAGTCGCATCGGATCCTTGCCGCTCCAGTCTCTTACGTTGAGCTGGCTATGGTCACGCTCATCGGTGATTCTACCCACCAGGATGGCATCGTTCTCGGCACGAAGCTTATGCGAAAGCATCTTGGTAAATGGTGTAGAAATCGCCATGCCCTGATAATTATTATCCAGAAAGCCATTCGCCGTCTGCGCCCATTTCAGGATGATGTATGGTCGCTGATGGGTATTGAAGGTGATGAAGCGCTTGTTCAGTTCGAGGCATTCCGCCTCTAGAACACCCACCGTTACCTCGATGCCCGCCTCGCGAATCTTCTGGATTCCCCGACCCTGCACCTTGGCGAAAGGATCCACGCAGCCACAGACACATCTCCTTACACCTTTTCTTACGATAAGGTCAGCACAAGGAGGCGTCTTGCCATAATGAGAACAGGGTTCGAGACTCACATAGATGGTGGCTTGGCTTAGCAGATGCTCATCTTCAGGCTTAACTGAAGCAAAGGCATTGACCTCAGCGTGACCCTCGCCACATCTTACATGATAGCCCTCGCCGATGATTCTGCCCTCCTCGCTCACGATGACGGCGCCCACCATCGGATTAGGCTTCGCATTCTGCCTACCGTTCTTAGCCAACTGCAGGCAGCGGCGCATGAATATTTCGTCTATCTCCTGCTGGCTAAGCGGTTCGCCCGTCAGCGGATTCTGAAAAGATACTTTATTTTGCTCCATATCCTATTTTTCTTCAATTTTCTTACTCATTTTCGATAAAATGTCGTACCTTTGCTCTCAAATCAAATTGCAACAAGCAATATCAAATCGCAACAAGCAATATCAAGATGAAAACGTATCAGCAACTTTGGCAATCCCTCACCTCACTTTATGATGCTGGCGAAGCACAGGCTATCGTCCGCACCGTGCTTGATGTGAAGTACGGAATGACTCTGACCGACATAATCTGCGGCAAAGTTAATGAATTATCTGCAGACGAGGAAAGAAAACTGGAAGAAATTATCATAAGACTGCAAAAAGGAGAACCTGTGCAGTATGTTTTGGGCGAAGCCGACTTTGCCGGCAGGACCTTTCGTGTGGAGCCAGGCGTGCTGATTCCAAGACCGGAAACCGCAGAACTCTGCCAATGGATAGAGAAGGATATGATCGAAAAATCAATCGTTTCTTCGGGAGATTCTTCAGAAGATTCTCCAGAAGATTCTTCGGGAAATTCTCCTCAGGCGACAGACGACGCCAGGCGGATTCTTGATATTTGCACAGGATCCGGCTGCATTGCCATCACATTAGGACTCAACATTCCTAATTCTGAGGTTACTGGATGGGATATTTCGGAAGATGCCCTCCGAATAGCACAAGGAAATGTGGAAATGATGAAAGCCGGAAATGTCAGAATAGAACATCAGGATGCATTGGCTTTGCCAAAAGCAGCAGAAGCAGCAGACCTCATCGTGAGCAATCCTCCTTATATCTGCGAAAAGGAGAAAGCGGATATGGAAAAGAATGTGCTGGAGCACGAACCGAGCCTCGCCCTCTTCGTTCCCGATGAAGATCCTCTGAAGTTCTATCGAGCCATCGCCGAATATGCATCTTCAGCGCTCAAATCCGGAGGAGCATTATACTTCGAGATTAATCCTATCTACGAAAAGGAGACCCGGGAAATGCTGCAAGAACTTGATTTCAAGGATATAGAAACCAAGGAAGATGCTTTCGGAAAGAAGAGAATGATGCGAGCAAAAAGCACAAAATAACAATAACATAACTAATCATAAAGTTCAATGTTCAAATCTCAAAGTTCAAAGTATAAAAAGCCGATGACTGAGCAGCAGGCACTCCTGAAGCTCACCACTCTCTGCACACAAGCCGAACATTGCTCGCAGGAAATGCTCGACAAGATGAAGAAATGGGAACTCCCAGAGGATGCCATCGCCCGAAATATGGAATTCCTGACCCAGAAGAAATTCATCGATGACGAGCGATTCACCCGCTTCTTTATCAACGACAAGATAAAATACAATAAATGGGGCCGCAGGAAAGTGGAACAGGCTCTCTGGATGAAGCACATCCCGAAGGAAATCTCCGACCCAATCTTCGAGGAAATCGAGGACGACATGTATCTGGAAACCCTCCTCCCTCTCCTAAAAAACAAATACAAAACCATCAAAGCCAAAAACGACTACGAACGCTCGATGAAACTCATCCGCTTCGCCCTCGGCAGAGGCTATGGCATGGAGGTGATTCACAAATGCATCGACAAAATGAAAGAAGAAGATCTGGGAGACATCAATTTCGAAGACGACTTCTAAAGGTTTAAATTCAAAGTAAACATTAGAAACTAATCATAAAGTTCAATGTTCAAAATTCAATGTTCAAAGTAAAGAAATGAAGCTCAGCTTGTTAGGAAATATCATAGATTTTCTCTTCCCCCGTTACTGTGCCATCTGCGATGAGCGACTGCTGGGCACAGAGGAGATGCTATGCGCCACCTGTCTCCTTGACCTCCCGATTACCCCAACCTGGGAAGACCCCTACGAGAACAATATGGCTAAGATGTTCTGGGGGCGCATTCCTATCGAAAAATGCGTCGCCCTCTTCTATTATCACAGCCACTCCAACCCAAGCTACATCATCTATAAACTGAAATACCATCATCGTCCCGATACCGGAAACTATCTGGGAAGACTCATCGCCAGCAAAGGTATCGAATCAGACTTCTTCAAGGATATAGATGCCATCATCCCTATTCCCATCACGAAGTCAAGAAGGAAGACCCGCGGCTATAATCAGAGCGAGGAAATAGCCAAGGGAATACAGGAAAGAACCCAGCTCCCCATCATCACAGATGCCATCCGACGCGTAACCTTCACCGAAAGTCAAACCCAAAAGGACAGATGGCAGCGACAGGAAAACGTAAAGCATGTATTCCAGCTATCAGATACCTATCACGACAAAGACGGCAAACACCCCATCACCGATCTTGCCGGCAAGCATCTGCTTATCATCGATGATGTCTGCACCACAGGCGCCACCCTCATCTCCTGCTGCGAAGAACTGCAGAAGGCAGGCAAGATGAAATTCAGCATCACTACCATAGGATGGACACACGATTAAAAATCTATAATTAATAAGCCATTTATGATGATTAATCATTTTTTTGTCGTACCTTTGCAGATATAAATTATAATTATTTAATCCTTATATGATTATGGACAAGCTAAAGAAAGAATTCGCATCTAAGTTATTGAAGGTTAAGGCTATCAAATTGCAGCCTAACGATCCTTTCACTTGGGCTTCTGGTTGGAAGTCTCCTTTCTATTGTGACAACCGCAAGACCCTCTCTTTCCCAGAACTCCGCAACTATGTGAAGCTCGAACTCGTACACGCTATTCTGGAGCAGTTCCCAGAGGCTGACGCTGTTGCAGGTGTAGCTACTGGCGCTATCGCACAGGGTGCATTGGTGGCTGACGAATTGAACTTGCCTTTCGTTTACGTTCGTTCTAAACCAAAGGATCATGGTATGCAGAACCTCATCGAAGGTGAGCTCGATCCTAAGGCTAAGGTTGTTGTTGTAGAGGATTTGATTTCTACAGGCGGCAGCTCACTCAAGGCTGTAGAGGCTCTTCGCAAGAACGGCAACGAGATTGTAGGTATGGTAGCTAGCTACACTTACGGTTTCCCTGTTGCAGAGAAGGCTTTCGCTGATGCTAACGTGAAGTTGGTTACTCTTACAGACTACGAGCACGTGGTAGAAGAGGCTCTCGAGACGGGTTACATCAAGCAGGAAGACGTAGAGTTGCTCCACGAGTGGCGCAAGGACCCAGCTAACTGGAAGAAGTAATCAAGCTGACCCATCAATAATGAGTACAAGTACATTCGAAAGTAATATCAAACAGATTCCTCACAAGCAGGAATCTGTTTTTAATACTTTGAGCGACCTCAACAACCTGCAGGTGCTCAAAGATCGCTTCGAGCAGGTGAAAGACCAGATTCCTGAGGACAAGAGAAAGGAAATGGAGAAACTCAAGGACCTGAGATTCGACAGCGACAGCATCACTATCAACGCTCCTATGGTGGGCGACCTGAAGATGCGCATCATCGACAGAGATTTTCCAAAAACCATCAAGTTTGAAACAGAGAACAGCCCTATCCCATTCAATTTCTGGATTCAGCTGCTCCCTACAGGAGAATTTTCTTGCAAGATGAAACTCACCATCAAGGCTGAGCTCAATATGTTTATCAAGGGTATGGTGAAGAAGCCATTGCAGGAAGGCATCGAGAAGATTGCTGATGCACTGGCGATGATTCCTTACCAGGATTAAAAATAAAGAAATTATGGCACATAAACTTTGGGAAAAGAACTTTGAAGTAAACAAGGAAATCGAACGATTCACCGTAGGTCGCGACCGTGAACTCGACCTCTATCTCGCCAAATACGATGTGCTTGGCAGTATGGCACACATCACCATGCTCGAAAGCATCGGACTTTTGGAAAAGGATGAGCTTACCCAGCTCCTCGCAGAATTGAAGAATATCTACGCCATCGCCGAGAAAGGCGAGTTTGTCATCGAAGACGGCGTGGAGGATGTTCATTCCCAAGTAGAACTGATGCTCACCCAGAAACTGGGCGATATGGGCAAAAAGATTCATTCAGGACGCTCACGCAATGACCAGGTTTTGGTAGATCTCAAGCTCTTCACCCGTCACGAGTTGAAGGAGATTGTTGACGCAGTGAAGATTCTCTTCGATGAGTTGATTCAGAAGAGCAACCAATATAAGAACATATTGATGCCTGGCTACACCCACCTGCAGGTGGCTATGCCTTCATCTTTCGGACTCTGGTTTGGCGCTTATGCAGAAGGACTTGCTGACGATATGCTCTTCCTTCAGGCAGCCTACCGTATGACCAACCGCAATCCTCTGGGTAGCGCAGCAGGCTACGGCAGTTCTTTCCCTCTGAACCGTACCATGACAACCGAACTGCTCGGTTTCGACAGCATGGACTATAACGTAGTCTATGCCCAGATGGGTAGAGGAAAGATGGAGCGCAACGTAGCTTTCGCCATGGCTAGCGTGGCAGGAACCCTGGCAAAGATGGCTTTCGATGCCTGCATGTTCAATTGTCAGAACTTCGGCTTCGTGAAGTTGCCTAAGGAGTGTACCACCGGTTCAAGCATCATGCCTCACAAGAAGAACCCAGACGTATTCGAGCTGATTCGTGCCAAGAGCAACAAGCTCCAGAGCTTGCCACAGCAGATTATGCTCATCATGAACAACCTGCCTGTGGGTTATTTCCGTGATCTTCAGATTATCAAGGAAGTATTCCTCCCTGCTTTCGACGAGTTGAAAGACTGTCTGCAGATGGCTGCTTACATCATCAACAAGATGGAGGTTAACGAGCACATCCTCGATGATCCTCGTTATGATCCGATGTTCTCTGTTGAGGAAGTAAATCAGCTTGCCGCTAACGGAATGCCTTTCCGTGATGCTTACAAGACTGTGGGATTAGAGATTGAAGCTGGTGAATTCAAGCCAAACAAGGATATCCATCATACCCATGAGGGAAGCATCGGCAATCTCTGCAACGACAAGATCCAGGCACTTATGGAGCAGACTCTCTCAGAGTTCCATTTCGAGCGTATGGAGAATGCAGAAAAGAATCTCTTGAAATAAAGGATATCCCTTGAAATCAAAGAGAATCTTGAAATCAAAGAAATCTCTTAATACATTAGAATCTTTTTGAAATCAATGAAGAAAAAAACATCTATATATAATCATATATATAATAAGGTGTATATATATAATAAGGTGAAGAGAATGGCAGCAAAAGCTGTGCTCTTCACCTTTTTGTGTATCTGTCTCATTCTTTCCTCCTCGCTTCTGGCATCCTGCGATGCAGACAACAGCATCAGCACCCGATACCCATGCCAGTTTATCTTCCGAACCATCTACCATCCAGGAAGCAGCATTGAGACAGCTCTCCAAGGAGCCGGCACCTACACCATGATTAGTGCCAAAAAGATAAATGGTGCCTGGAATATCTATTCTACCCTCAACGATGGCAAGAGCCATACTGAAACCATCGTCCTCTCTACAGCCAAGGAAAACTATGCCAACTATAGCCATCTAGGAGCAGGAAATGACCTGAAGGATGCCACCAAGAATGGTTTCATCCTAGGCACATCCAACTTCAATGGCTATGTAGCATGGGACAGGCAATGCCTGAACTGCATCCTGCAATATGGCGGTACCAACTATCCACTGGAGTGGACAGGCAACAGACAATCGGTCATCTGCAACAAGTGTAAAAGAGTATATAGCCTTGAAAATGGTACCATCACAAGCGGTGGACAGGGAAAAGAAGACAAGATGCTGATGCAATATCGGGTAACCTACACAGGTATTGGCAGCGTGCTGACAGTAGGAAATTAGGTTTCTACGAGAAAAAATGCACGTTTTTGAAGAAAAATGGCGTATTTTTTCTTAAAAGTTGTAAATTCATTTGGTGGAAACGGGAAATTATATTACCTTTGTACTCGCAATTAAGTAACGCGGAAATAGCTCAGTTGGTAGAGCACAACCTTGCCAAGGTTGGGGTCGCGGGTCCGAGTCCCGTTTTCCGCTCCAACTCTAACGTTTACCATGCCGCAATGGTGGAATTGGTAGACACGAGGGACTTAAAATCCCTTGGCCAGTAATGGCTGTGCGGGTTCGAGTCCCGCTCGCGGCACTCCTCCCTTAAAATTTTTCTTATGAAAAAATTTGCATACATCATATTTCTTATTTCATCGATTTTACTAACATCATGTGGTGTCAGTAGTGGTCACTTTAAACTTGAGGGCAAATTTTTAAATATGAATCAAGGTGAATTTTATGTTTATAGCACAGATGGCGGCATGGAAGGCGTGGATACCATCAAAGTTGTAGGCGGTAGATTCACATACGAGATGCCCTGCCATGACGATTGCACGCTGATGATCGTTTTCCCGAATTTCTCTGAGCAACCTATCTTCGCAGAATCAGGAGAATCTGTGGAGCTGAAAGGCGATGCTTCCCACTTGAAGGAAATGGAGGTAAAGGGTACCAAGAACAACGAATTGATGACCAAATTTCGCAAATCGATTCTTGGCAATACTCCTCCACAGGAAAAGAAACAGGCAGAACTCTTCATCGAAGACAACGCAAAGTCGGTAGTAAGCCTCTTTCTCATCAAGAAATACTTCATTGCCACACCTCAACCAGATTATAAGAAAGCTCTCTCTCTCCTTACTCTGCTGGAGAAAGAACAGCCTAAGAATATTCAGGTAGGTAAACTGAAGCAGCAGATTTCTGCCATGAAAGATGCAGGAATTGGTGCCAAATTACCAACTTTCACTTCATACGACACCAAAGGAAAACTCATCTCCAGCACAGACCTGATCAGTTCACCTGTTGCTGTTATCTATACCTGGGCTACATTCAATTATGACAGTCAGGACATACAGAGAGAGTTGAAGAAGCGCCAGCGCTCATCACAAGGCAAACTCAAGCTGATGGGCTTCTGCCTGGATGCAAGCAAGAGCAACTGCGAGGAGAACATGAAGCGCGACTCTATCAACTGGGCTGTAGTATGCAATGGAGAAATGCTGGAAGACAAGACTTTGAAGAAGTTGGGACTTACTTCTATGCCCGACAACATCATACTTCAAAATGGAAAAATAACAGCCCGAGGCCTTAACAAGCAAGATCTATACAATAAACTAGACCAACTGCTGAAATAATACCGCGAGCTCTAACCTTCTAAAAGAGAGCTTATGTTAGTAAAAACCTATTGCGCAGCAGTCAACGGACTGGAAGTCACGACTGTAACTGTAGAAGTCAGCCTCAACAAAGGCGTAATGTATCACCTTACGGGCCTAGGCGACGAGGCGGTCAGGGAAAGCCGTGACCGCATCGCAGCAGCCATGCAGTATAGCGGCTATAAATTTCCGATAGCCGACATTACCATCAACCTGGCACCCGCCAACCTGCGCAAGGAAGGCAGCAGTTTCGACCTTCCTCTAGCCATCGGCATTCTAGGCGCCAATGGCAATATCCCCGAAGAACATCTTAAAGAATACATGATGGTGGGCGAATTGAGCCTCGACGGCACATTGCAACCTATCAAGGGAGCTCTGCCTATCGCCATCAAGGCAAGGTCTGAACACTACAAAGGTCTGATTGTACCAGAACAAAACGCCCGGGAAGCTGCCGTTGTGAACAATCTGGAGGTTTATGGAATGAAAAACCTCTTTGATGTTATCCAGTTTCTTGGCGACAAATCATCCCCCACCCCAACCATTGTAGATACTCGCAAGGAGTTTTACGAGAACCAGGTTCATTGCGACTACGATTACGCAGACGTAAAGGGCCAGGAAAACGTGAAGCGTGCCTTGGAAGTAGCCGCTGCCGGCGGTCACAATCTCATCATGGTAGGTCCTCCTGGCTCGGGAAAATCCATGATGGCAAAACGACTCCCCTCCATTCTTCCACCCCTTACTCTCTCTGAAAGTCTGGAAACTACCCAGATACATTCTATAGCAGGCAAATTAGCCAAGAACGTATCCCTCATAGCCCAGCGCCCTTTCAGGGCGCCTCATCATACCATCTCGCAAGTAGCATTGGTAGGTGGAGGAACTTCTCCACAACCCGGCGAAATATCTCTTGCCCATAATGGCGTGCTCTTCTGTGACGAATTGCCAGAGTTCAACAAAACCACCCTGGAAGTTTTGCGTCAGCCTCTGGAAGATCGCCACATCAACATCAGCAGAGCCAAATACACCATCGATTATCCTTGCTCCTTCATGTTTGTAGCAAGCATGAACCCATGTCCTTGCGGTTACTATGGCGACCCTACCCACCGCTGTGTCTGCACACCAGGTCAGATCCAAAGATACATGAACAAGATTTCCGGTCCGTTACTCGACCGCATCGATATCCAGTGCGAAATCAGTCCAGTACCTTTCAAGGACATTTCCAAGGCAGCCCCAGGAGAACCAAGTGCCAAAATCAGGGAAAGAGTAATCAGAGCCCGAGAGATTCAGGCAGAAAGATTCAAGGATTTCAAGGGAATACATTGTAATGCCCAGATGACGGAGCGTATGATTCACCAATTTGCGGAACCAACTGAGGAAGGAATCAACCTCCTTAGAATGGCAATGGAGAAGCTATCCCTTTCTGCACGTGCCTACAACCGTATCTTAAAAGTTGCCCGTACCATTGCCGACCTTGCCGGAAGCCAGCAGATAGAACCTCAACACCTGGCAGAAGCTATCGGATATCGGACACTAGATAGGGGAGATTGGGCAGAAAGAGGACACTTCTAAGACAAATATCCGCTAAAACATATAAGAAAATCGCCCAAAGAAGGGGTATTTTTTATTGTACAGGGGGGTATTTTCTATTAAATATCCCCATTTTAAAAACAAAATACACCCCGATAAGATAATTTTTACCCCCTTGCAAGCAGAAAAACACGTACCTTTGCAATCGTAAAACAGACGTTATCACAACGTAGGTATAACACAACAATATTTAAACTTTTAATATTTCAAGACTATGGATAGTATTTTTAAAATTACAGAAGTTATCAAGAAAGTAGGTTTCGCGATTCTTATCGCAGAGTTGGCTGTTATCGCTTACTTGAACGTGATGTAATCATCACCCGATAAAGAAAAATAAGACACTTTATAATATATAAAGTAAGATATATAAAGGAGGAAGTTTTCTACTTATTAAGGTAAGAAGATTGATTATTAAAACAGCAAGACTCAAGACAATAGTAAATGATAATGATTGTGCTACCCTTATCAGAAAGATCTGAAGGGCAAGTACAAAAAAGGCTCGGGCTGGAAAGCTAGAGCCTTTTTTAGTATCTGAATTTTAGAAATTACACCTTATTATATATATAAAGGAGAAAAAGGACACCTAATTATTCCGCATTTCCAACATTTTTTTGTAATTTTGCACCCAAATAACAAAAATATATTAGCTAATATGGAACAAAAGAATTTCAAACGTACCACTGTTACCGCAGCATTGCCTTACGCTAACGGTGGTGTGCATATCGGCCACCTGGCAGGTGTTTATGTGCCAGCCGATATCTACGTACGCTATCTTCGCCTTAAAAAGCAAGACGTTGTTTTCATCGGCGGTAGCGACGAGCATGGTGTACCTGTCACCATCCGTGCCAAGAAGGAAGGCATTACCGTACAGGAAGTAGTGGATCGCTATCACAACCTCATCAAGAAGAGCTTCGAGGATTTCGGCATCTCCTTTGATGTTTACAGCCGCACAACTTCTGAGGTTCACAATAAGTTTGCTTCTGATTTCTTCCGTACTCTTTACGATAAGGGTGTTTTGGAAGAGAAAGTAGAAGAGCAGTTCTGCGATGAGGTTACCGGCGAGTTCCTTACCGACCGTAACATCGTGGGTACCTGCCCTCGCTGCGGTGCAGAAGGTGCATACGGCGACCAGTGCGAGAAATGTGGTGCTACCCTCTCTCCAGAAGAGTTAATCAACCCTACCAATAAGAACAACCCTGGTCATGGACTCGTCAAGAAGCCTACCAAGAACTGGTATCTCCCACTGGGCAAGTATCAGGACTGGTTGAAGCAGTGGATCCTGGAAGGTCACAAGGAGTGGCGTTCCAATGTTTACGGACAGTGCAAGAGCTGGTTGGATATGGACCTGCAGCCTCGTGCGATGACCCGCGACCTGGATTGGGGTATTCCTGTTCCTGTAGAGGGAGCAGAAGGCAAGGTGCTCTATGTTTGGTTTGATGCTCCTATCGGCTACATCTCCAACACCAAGGAGCTTTGCGATGCACAGCCAGAGAAATGGGGTACATGGCAGAAGTGGTGGCAGGATCCAGAGACACGTCTCGTTCACTTCATCGGAAAGGACAACATCGTGTTCCACTGCATCATCTTCCCTACCATGCTGAAGGCTCACGGCGACTATATCCTGCCGGACAACGTACCAGCCAATGAGTTCCTGAATCTTGAGGATGATAAGATTTCTACCTCTCGCAACTGGGCAGTATGGTTGCACGAGTATCTCGTAGATCTCCCTGGCAAGCAGGATGTCTTGCGCTATGTATTGACAGCCAACGCTCCAGAGACCAAGGACAACAACTTTACCTGGAAGGATTTCCAGGAGCGCAATAACTCTGAGTTGGTTGCCGTTTATGGTAACTTCGTAAACCGTGCTCTCCAGCTCACCAAGAAGTACTGGGGCGGCGTGGTTCCTGCCTGCGGCGAATTGCAGGAGGTTGACCAGAAGGCTATCACTGAGTTCAAGGATGTGAAGGAGAAGGTTGAGCAGTATCTCGACGTATTCAAGTTCCGTGAGGCTCAGAAGGAGGCTATGAATCTGGCACGCATCGGTAACAAGTACATTACAGAGTGCGAGCCTTGGAAGGTTTGGAAGACCGATCCTAAGCGTGTGGAGACCATCTTGAACATCTCCCTCCAGCTGGTTGCCAACCTTGCCATCGCCTTTGAGCCATTCCTGCCATTCTCATCAGAGAAGCTCCGCAAGATGATCAATATGCCAACCTTCGAGTGGACTCAGCTGGGCAGTACAGACCTCCTCAAGCCTGGCACACAGCTTGGTGAGCCAGAATTGCTCTTCGAAAAGATTGAGGATGAGGTGATTGAGAAGCAGCTCCAGAAGCTCGCTGACACCAAGAAGGCTAACGAGGAAGCTTCTTACAAGGCTGCCCCTATCAAGCCAGAGGTTAGCTTCGATGATTTCGAAAAGCTCGACATCCGCGTAGGTCACATCCTGAACTGCGAGAAGGTGAAGAAGTCTAAGAAGCTCCTGAAGTTCACCATCGATGATGGCTCAGGCGTAGAGCGTACTATCTGTTCAGGTATCGCAGCATACTATGAGCCAGAGCAGCTGATCGGCAAGGATGTACTCTTCGTTGCCAACTTTGCTCCTCGCAAGATGATGGGTATTGAGAGTCAGGGTATGATTCTCTCTGCCGTTAACTTCGACGGCTCACTCAATGTTACCTCTCTCTTGGGTCAGGTAAAGCCAGGAAGCCAGGTAGGATAATCGTTTCGAAAAAAGCTCTATATCTTCAATACTGAGGATATAGAGCTTTTTCTTTTCAGCCAAAGGAGTAAAGTGATATAATCAACTAAAGCGCAAAGCGATAGCCTACCGTAAAGGTGAATACCTTGTTCTTGGAATCTCCGCCATCTACCTTATTCACCTTGGTCAAGCCGATATGATAGCGAGCATCCAGAATCACATTCATATACTCATACGACAAACCCACAGGAATAGATACATTCACCTTCTTGGCTGCGTATGTGCTTTCCACATCCCGGCTATCCTTGTAAAGAGTTGAACCCGTCTTACTATCCTTCTCCAAATCTGTTTCTTCCGACAGCATCTTGCCATCTCCACACAAGAACCCCACCTGTGCACCAGCCATAATGGCAAACTGAGGAGCTACGTATGCCTTCAGCATCAAAGGCACCTGAACATAGTCAAGATTCAAGCGATGATCTTTCACACCCGTATATTTCTTGATTCCATTATTTCCCGTATCTCCATTTACCGCCATCTCATAATCACCCCAGCGGGCACCCTGACGGGCATAATAAGCACCCAGAGAAACACCCAGATAGTCTGTGGCACGATACTCCACATCGAGTCCACCCAGAAATCCCGCCTTACTCTTGGATTTCACCTCCTTGTTGTTTTCCGTTGCCAGATAGATGGAATTATCACTCAGATTGGCAATAGCCACACCTACTCGGGGTATCACCGAGAATTTACCTACACGATTCTCCATTTCTTGTGCCATTGCCCCCATAGCAGAAAGCAACAGCAGCATCACGATAGCAATATTCTTTTTCATCATATTCATTTTTTGAATTACACCTTATTATATATAGAGAGATAAATTCAATTCTATATATAGATAAACTCAAAAACGCGAAGAATATTGCATCCATGCTGAATAAGGATTCAATAAAATCAAGCAAATCGCATTAAAAAACAGAAGCAAAAGCTATACAAAACTACCATTCTGTGATATTTTTCATCATTTATCCATAAAAAACAAACAAAAGATAGTAGATTATAGAAAAATTTGTGTAATTTTGCAAACGAAAACAAATGAAGGTTATCAGATTCAAAAACTGCATTTTTATAATAATGTATTTTTATACAACATAGAATATAATAGTATTAATTTAATTACAAGAGAGAGATTCTTATGGAAAAAAGACTCATGATGTTTCTCGCTGGACTGTTTCTCAGTATAGGAATGGCCCTGGCACAAACTCAAGCTACCGGTACTGTTACCGCAGCCGAAGATGGCGCTCCTATCATTGGTGCATCTATCAAGGTGGTTGGTACAAAAACGGGTACTGTTACCGACATAAACGGTAATTTCAAGATGGATGTTCCTGCCAATGCAAAGTTGGAAGTGTCCTACATTGGTATGACCACAAAAACCATAAAGGCAGGTAAAAACTTAAACATTGTTTTGGGTGCCGACGAGCGTTCATTGGAAGAAATCGTGATCAGTGTGCCTTATGGTACACGTAAAAAAGCTTCCTTTACAGGTTCTGCAGGTATTGTTGGCGGAGAGAAGATTTCCTCTTCACAGGTTAGTAGTGTATCCAAGGCTTTGCAGGGTACCGTGGCTGGTCTTCAGTCATTCTCTACCAGCGGTCAGCCGGGTGAGGATGCCAGTGTCTATATCCGTGGTGTAGGATCCGTAAATGCCTCAACTACTCCACTTTACGTGGTAGATGGTATTCCATACGATGGTAAGTTGGCAAACATCAACAGCCAGGACATCGCTTCTGTCACCGTTTTGAAGGATGCTGCCGCAGCATCTCTTTATGGCTCTCGTGCTGCCAATGGTGTAATCATGATTACCACCAAGCAGGGACAGGCAGGCGCTGCTCCTTCTATCGAATTGACTGCCAAGTATGGTTTCTCTAGTCGCGCCGTAGCAGATTACGACCAGCTGAGCACCGACGACTACTTCAAGCTGCAGTGGGAAGGTATGCGCAACAGATACATCAACAATGGCAAGACCGAGGCAGAAGCAGCAACTTTGGCTTCAGCAAACACAGTAAAGGCATTGGGTATCAACCCTTACGGTACTGCTTATCCTCAGCCAATCGACCAGAATGGTAATCTGGTAGCCGGCGCTCACACCCTTTGGGATGACAGCTGGGAGGATGCCATGACCCAGAATGCTCACTATACCGATTTGAGCGCTCGCGTTTCCGGTGGTAGCAAGACCTCTAAATATTACATCTCTTTGGGCTATCTGGATGATCAGGGTGCTTATATCTGCTCTGGATTCAAGCGTTACAATGTACGTACCAACCTGACCTCCGATCTGAAGTCTTGGTTGCAGGTGGGTATGAACCTCTCTGCCTCTCACTCTATCCAGAGTTATCCTAAGCAGAATGATACTCGTACCGACAACGTGGTTTTGTTTGCCCGTCAGTTGCCTTCGTTCTATCCTGTTTATGAGCGTGATCCAGAGACCGGTGCTTATCTCTACGATAACAACGGCAACAAGATTTATGACTATGGTAACTACCGTTCAGGAGCATACGCAGGTATGAACCTCGCCCAGTCTATGCTGTACGACAAGCACGACCGCAAGCGTGATGCAGTTACAGCACAAGGTTTCGTTTTGGTGAAGCCGATGGAAGGATTGACTTACAAGATGACGATGAACCTCGACTACAACAGTCTGTTCACTCACGATTATACCAACCCTACCTACGGCAAGCGTCCTATCGGTTCTTCAGCTAAGGGCAATACCCGTACTACAGGTTTCACCATCAACAACGTGGTCAACTATCAGCATACCTTTGCTGAGAAGCACGACATCACCCTGATGGCAGGTCAGGAGTACTACGAGTACAACACCTCCAACTTCAGCGGAGAGCGTTCCAATGTGATTGCCGACGGCTACTATGAGCCAGACGTAGCTTCCACACTGGTAGAGTTCGGTGGTAATGCCGACCAGTATAAACTGTTGAGTTTCTTCGGTAACGCCGAGTACTCTTATATGAAGAAGTACTATGCATCCGTATCTTTGCGTTCTGATGGTTCTTCACGCTTCCATCCAGATCACCGCTGGGGTACCTTCTGGTCATTCGGAGGTTCTTGGCGCATCATCAACGAGAAGTTCATGGAGCCAGCTACCAAGTGGTTGAACAACCTGACTCTCCGTGCCAGCTATGGTGCCCAGGGTAACGACAACGTAGGCTACTATGCTTACCAGGCTCTCTACAGCATCGGTAAGTTTGATGGAGAAGCTACCTTACATGCATCTCGTCTGGCTACTCCTAACCTGACTTGGGAGACCAACCTGAACACCAACATCGGTGTAGATTTCAGCATGTTTGGCGACCGCCTCACCGGTACCATCGAATACTTCGAGCGTGCTTCCAAGGACCTGCTCTTCAGCCGCAGCCTGGTACCATCATCAGGTTTCTCAAGCATCGACGACAACATCGGTAAGCTGAAAAACTATGGTTGGGAATTCACCATCAGCGGCACTCCTATCCATACCAAGGACTGGATGTGGAAACTCTCTGTCAATGCTACTACTTACAAGAACGAGATTGTGCAGCTCCCTACAGAAGTAATGTGGAGCGGAAGCAAGAAATGGGTGAAGGGCGGTTCGCTCTACGACTACTATCTCTATGAGTGGGCAGGCGTAAACCCTGATAATGGTAACCCACAGTGGTACTACTATGACAATGGTGAGAAGAAGGTGACAGAAGATTACAGCAGTCTGACATCTGACGACAAGGTGAAGTCTGGCTCTTCTCTTCCTGACGTAACCGGTGGTTTCTCTACCGACATCAGCTGGAAGGGACTCACTCTCTCAGCCCTGTTCTCATACGCTATCGGCGGTAAGCTCTACAACAACGACTATACCAGTCTGATGGGCGTAGGTGGCCTGAACGGTAGTTCCAAGAGTGCCGACTTGATCAACCGCTGGACTCCAGAGAACAGAAATACCAACGTTCCGAAGATTGTAGATCAGCAGACCAGCTACTTCACCTCATCATCTACCAGATGGTTGGTTGACCGTAGTTATCTCCGCTTGAAGACCGTGACATTGAACTATTCTTTGCCACACAGTCTCTTGCAGCCACTGACATTGAAAGATGTCAATGTATTCATTCAGGCAGAGAACCTGTTGACATTCAGCCATCAGCAGGGATTGGATCCAGAACAGCCATTGAACGGTACTGTATCTTACCGCTATCCTGCCATGAAGACCATCTCATTCGGTATCAATGTAAAACTCTAAAATAGAAGTATCAAGATGAATAAATATATAACAAGAATGGGTGTGAGCCTCGCCTTGATGGCAACCACATTGTCTTCATGCGACCTGGATACCACCCCTACCACATCACTCGACTCTGATGCGGCTTTCAAGACCACCACATACGCAGAGAATGTATTGAGAGGTGCCTGGAGTTATGCCTTCAATGAAGGACAGACTTATCAGTCTATTGGCATATTCTCTGTTCTCCTGAGCGATGACTTCATGGGCTCAGACTGTGTAAAGGCAAAGAGCTATGGTTACAGTCAATGCTACAATCTGACCGTAGGCTACGGTCGTGGCCAGCACAATTCCGTACTCTGGGATATATGCTACGATGCCATCAACAACTGCAACAACATCATAGCCAACATCGATAAGGCTTCAGGTAGCGATACCGACAAGAGCCGTATCAAGGGTCAGGCATACGCCACCAGAGGATATATGTATATGATGCTGGCATCACACTTCGCCTTCTCTGTAGAAAAAGATCCTAATGCAGTCTGTGTTCCAATCTACACAGAACCTACAGACATGAACCAGGCATTGACCGGTAAACCTGCTGCCAGCGTCAAGGAGGTATATGACCAGGCATTGGCAGACTTGAAGAAATCGGTAGAATTGATTCCGGAGAAGTATAATCGCGGTGTGAACACTACGGATTATTACAAGATCAACCATACCGTAGCCATGGGTATTCTTGCCAGAACTGCCCTTTATGCACGTGATTGGCAAACAGCTTACGATTATGCCAGCAAGGTATTGGAGAAGAACCCTTATCTGATGACTGAGACTGAATACAAGAGCGGCTTCAACAACTGCAACAACGGCGAGTGGCTCTGGGGATATTCTGCAACACAGGATGACAGCGATGGTGCCTACACCATGAACTTCAAGGACAAGTCTCTGGATGGTTATGGAAGTCTCTGCGTAGATCCATATTTCGTAGAAAACTATCATGATAACGACTATCGCAAGGATCTGTTCCAGGATTGGGGCTACACCGCACAGGGTGGTAAGGTAGTTCGCCTGCTGAACTCAAAGTTCGCCTTCCAGGATATTGACAATGGAATTACCGATATGGATCTGATGCGTACTTCAGAGATGTATCTCATCAAGGCAGAGGCAGCTTATTATCTCCACCATACCGACGAGGCAAAATCTGTACTCTACACCTTGCAGCAGGCTCGTATGAAAGAGGGCAAGACTGCTCCTGAGATTACGGCAACCGGTGAGGATCTGCTGAAGGCTATCTGGTTGGAGCGCCGCCTGGAACTCTGGGGTGAAGGTTTCGCCATCACTGACATCATCCGCAACCAGCAGTCTATTGAGCGCAAGGAGTTTGAGGGTCCTGTCATCATCAAGGAAGAAGATGAAGAAGGAAACATCACTACCGAAGAAGTTACAGGTACCGGCCACGATGTGCTCAAGTTCAACGATGGTACAGACTTCTGTCCTAACAGCAAGTACTACCTCTACCGTATTCCGCTGAACGAGGAGCTCCAGAACGAGAACCTCTACAAGAATCATGAGAAGTTAGACTTCTATAGATAATACGTTTTAATAAATGAATCTCGTAAAGCTCTATATCCCAGCTCGGATATAGGGCTTTTTTATGGGAGATGCAGTGTGCACCAAAACGGCTTATGACACTCTTGATTTTTCCATTCTACAAGCTTAGCATATATCTTTCTCTTCATATCTTTACACTTTTAGACACATGAAACAGTCAGATTATTACACTTTTCGACACATGATAATGTCGAAAGCTTACACTTTCTGACACGTAATATCAATGCAAAGCTACACTTTTTTACACATACGACCAAATAAACATTGAGTATAAAGTGGGATATTAAGATATTTTAATATTTACCTTATAACATAAAATATGTGGGTTCCTAACTTTTTCCGTAACTTTTCCCAGAAATCCCTTGCAGATATGAAAATAAAGTCGTAACTTTGCGGCATGGATATTTAAAACAGATGATTATGAAGCAGGTAGAAGAAAGATACATCAGCTTGCTGACCGACTTCGGTTTCAAGCGAATTTTTGGAACAGCAATGAACAAGGATTTGCTCATTTGCTTCCTCAACAGCTTGTTTAATGGCAAACAGGTTGTGAAGGACGTATCGTATCTGAATCCAGAGCATGTGGGAGATGTCTATACCGACCGCAGAGCCATCTTTGATGTATATTGCGAGGGCGAAAACGGCGAGAAGTTCATCGTAGAAATGCAGAATGCCTACCAGACGTATTTCAAGGATCGCGCCCTTTTCTACTCAACCTTCCCTATCCGTGAACAGGCACCAAAGGGGAATGAATGGGATTTCAAACTCAATCATGTCTATACCGTAGCCCTGCTCAACTTCAGCATGAACGAGGACGCCTTCGACAAGGAGAAAATCCGCCATCATGTGCAGTTGTGCGACACAGCTACCCACAAAGTATTTTACGACAAACTCGAATATATCTATGTAGAGATTTCCAAGTTCAACAAACCCCTGGAAGAACTGGATACGCTCTACGAGAAGTGGCTCTATGCACTGAAGAACCTCTATAAGCTTACCCAGCGCCCTAAAGAGCTGTGCGACAAGGTCTTCGACCGTCTCTTCGAGGAAGCCGAGATAGCCAAGTTCACTCCGCAGGAAATGAGGGAGTACGAGACCAGCAAGATGGCATATCGCGACATCAAGAATTCCGTAGACACTGCCAAGCGTGAAGGTATAGAAATAGGTAGAGCAGAAGGCAAACATGAGGCAAACACAGAAACAGCACAACGATTGCTGGCAATGGGACTTCCTGCCGAACAGGTTGCCAAGGCAACCCAGCTACCTTTGGAAATCATTAAGAATCTGAGCAATTCATAAAAAATATAATAGCTGAAATGTAGATAACAAATATCACCATATAATCAAGGGTCTATACGCCACCTTTTCATCGTGGCATATAGACCCTTTTTAAGGAAAAGGCAAAAGTGGTGGTAGCCTAGCTAAATTCTACCATTCAATTCATAGAGCGACTGGTATTTGTCGATGATTTCACCTGCTGTAATCGTAGAAGAACTCACCACCTCGTAAGTACCTATTATTGCCGCATGGTCTATACCTGATTTGATATAGCCAGCGCCATCATCTATACCCACACTATGAGGAAATATTGTCCTTACATCCCCACGGAGAGCTACTCCATAGCCCCTCACAAACATGTCGGCTCTTTGCGAAGCTTCACCATTTAGCTTATAGTTGGTAGGCTTATCGGGAAGGTCTATCTTGCCAGCATAATTATTCATAGTTTTCCTAGCACCTTTCTCACCATAGAAATCCCCAACAGCCATACAAGCCACTTTCTCACCTTCCTTCTCCAGTGCTGAGATTACGCTCTGAATTTGCCTATTCAAATTCAACCCAGGAGATGTATGCACAACAAAGATACGTAAACGATAATACTCCAAGTACTTGCGATGGGCAAGATTACTGTGCCTCTCATCATACTCTCGGTCACGTTCCTCATCCCCCGATATAACTTTGGGAGGACGGAGATTGTATCTTCCCTTTGGGATGAAAACCTCAAAGTAGGTATTGGCACGTGACTTCTTACCTCTTATGGAAAATGGGATGACCTTATTTGCCATACGCCCATTCATACGATAAGGCAATGGAGCATAATGAATCGTAGCCAAATTGAAAATCAAAGGATAGCTCTCCCCATAACTGCCAGAAGAGAAACTTGGACCCATTGCCACATAATAGTCAGAAGAACGCAAGCATTGCATTTCCTCCTTGAAGAAATTTTGACTAGTCACCTCTTGCAAAAGATACAAATCTGGAATCTCCTCTTTCAAGATGCTGCGTATCACAACCTCCTTCCTTTTGCACTTTTCGGGTTTTTTCTTAGCAAATTTCTGGATATTATGGCTTACCATAGATATTCTTTTGCGCCATGCTCTAACCATATTTCTTGTTTTTCAGTACATTATCTATCAATCCCAAAGCCTTTCCAGAGTTATTCTTATCCAGTGTCAGCAACAGACCGCACGAAGGACAAGACACTTGCAAACTTACCACCAGTTCTTCTATTCTCACAGGGATAAAGCCCTTGCAAACAGGGCATTCAAGCCCACCTAATTTATTGGAATCCAACATAAGCTCTATGATTTTATAAGTTTAAGTTATTTACCATCTGAAGCAAGCGAGCCATGCCTCCAGGCATATCACTCTGTTGCATCGAGATATTTATCTTTGCGGAATAGCCTGTAGCTATACCCTTCTCCTCCTGAAAAGCCTTGGATTGTGGGGCTAGAGAGACGTAAAGTTCATGATTCGTCTTCTCACCATCCGAATCAAAGTTTCTCATTTCCACCAATTGGGCATCCATGGAGAAATCAATCCCCTTCATCTGTAGCATGGGCAGTGGTAGAAGTGACAGCACTGGCAATTTCACTTGATGCTGCTGCCCATCGCCATTAGCATAGGAGAATGAAAGATGCCTAAGACGAGGAACTGCCTGTTTCTCTGCATCATCGCTATCAAAAGCGAGTTCGCACAGATTGTCATAATAGCAACGCAAAGCCGCCATATCAGCCTCGATAGCTGCCTCCAAGGTCGTAGCTATTAACTCTCGCAAAGGCACCAACTGTCGATTATCTTCACTGTTCATCATGACTCATCCTTTTTGGTGTCTGACGTTGTTTCCTTGTTGCTATTCACCGTCACTGTTTCTTTCAAGGCACCAGCTGTCAATGTATAAGTACCTGTCTTGGTCAACATATAAACTACACTATTGCCTGCTAACAGTCCATTTTGAGCATCATTACCTAGTTTGCACGTTATCTTATCTGGCTCATAAATTCCTTCCGGACTCTTGTAGGTGACAATCAACTGAGCATGCTTCTTGTCTTCATTCTCTTGGATGACAAAGTCGTTAGCATTCACAGCTAAAGTACCCTGTGGCTCAGACAGCGTAATACTATTGTTCAATATTTCCAACACCTTAGCCATACCGCCAGGCATACTGTCTTGCCCTGCATGAATACCAATATCCATCGTATACTCCACGCAATACTTGGAGTCTTGTGTGGCACGGGAGTCACGCTTGGAAGAGACAGCCCCCTTCAAGTTGAGATTCACACCAAACAATCCCCAGCCCCATCTTCCGCCACCAGAGAGTTCTGCATTATACTCTGTGTTGGATGTAGTCTCGTCAGAAGAACTAGAGGCAGCGTTGATGTTTGCCTTAAAAGCCACATCAATGTCTTGGATAGCGATGTAAGGGATAGGCACGATGGTGAGCAATGGAATGTTGAGGCGAGTAAGTCTGCCGTTTTGCACAAAAGTGAAAGCGACATTGATAGCCTGGTACTCACCATTATCATCCTTGCTCTGCAAACCGACCTCATGGATAAACCTTGCCGAGGTCTGTGCCGCATGAGCCTGAGCTTTGATACACGCATCAAGAGGAACGCCGATAATATTCTCCAAAGGTAATGATTCGAGAGCCGAAGTAGCGACCTGCGAAGGTGCTGTATTGATTGTAGCCATAATTGTAAACATTAGTTATTTTCCTTACTCGTTATTCTGTAGGCTTTTCAGGTTCCGCCTTTCAACGTTGATGCCGCAAAGGTATAACATTGTCTTGAAAAGGCAAAACGGGTCATACAAACGGTATGCAATGGCATACGAACAACAAAACTAAGATAATTTGTTTAGGATAATGATGTGTTTTTCAAAGTATTCTCGATAGGTTCTTCCGATGGTTAATTCTGTCTTGCCAACTCGCAAGGTATTGCCACATTTTGACTTGATATGATTGAAATTCACGGCATACGACTTGTGGATGCGAAGAAAGTCATCCCAACCATTAGCTTTTAGTTGGCGCAGAGTAGAAACAAGATTTGCTGTAAGAATGTGTGTGCTTCCATCCATGCAATGGAACTTAGTGTAGCAGCCATCCGCTTCTAGCCAAGCTACATTCTTCAAGACAACACACTCGTCTTCTGCCTTGCCTTTTAGGAAAGCAATAGGACTTGAGCGGTTCTGCTCATAAGCTATGCTAGCTTGTAGCTCTTCCATTATGCTCGTTCTTTCCTCGTCATCTACGGTAAGCGATTTCAATGCTACACTTACAGCCTCAACTAAAACTGATGTTGATAATAATTTTTGTTCCTTCATAATCGTTTGTTATTTGCAGTAGCAAGCTACAAACGATTATACGCCGAATGCGTTACATACAATAAGGGCTGCAAGTCGGCATTACCACCGCTTGCAGCCCCCACTTTGTTCATAAAAGTTGCTGAGCACCTTATACTCCTGCCCAGCTTAGGAGTTTATCTAATGTTATTAATTTCTAAATATTTGTTGATTTATGTATTTTACTTCCACATTTTATGGATAGGAATGTTTTTCCAAGAAATCGTACACGTAAATGATCCTCAGAATCTATATAATTCTTAGATTCATCAGATTGCCACGCTTCAATATCTTTTTTTGTCATAACCTTTTGATCTTTTGACAAAGTTAAATCTACAACATAATTAGTAGGTACACCATCAAAGATACTGATACCTGCAGCGGAAATATTACCTAATGTCACCGAATTTAGTTTTGGACAATTGGCAAAGGCAAAGTCATTTATAAATGAAACTCTCGGAGCATAGATTGTTTCAAGACCATTACACCCCTGAAAAGCCAACGACTCTATACTCTTTACATCTGGCAAGTTAATAACTTTCAGCGGTTGACAATTCAAAAATGCTTTAGACGGCAAAGCCTCAATTCCGGAAACAGTTAATTCTATACTGCCTTCACTTGCTCTGCTTAGAGCTTCTTTTATTGCATTAAACACATCCTCCCCTGCATTTGCAGCCAAATTTTTGATTTCAATTTTCTTATTGCCCGCAGCCAAAGCATCTGCAATCGTCTTTTTAACAAACTCTGCATCGTCTAAAGCCTCGCCACCAGG
>ERZ1034973.228-NODE-228-length-40737-cov-4.906691_pt1 | contig 40737 bp, 31 predicted proteins | sample MGYA00520686_ERZ1034973 | MGnify/ENA primary metagenome ERZ1034973 (study PRJEB33766, sample SAMN09781775) | gut metagenome | biome: gut microbiome | host: Homo sapiens | place: Madagascar | study: EMG produced TPA metagenomics assembly of the PRJNA485056 data set...
GCCCTGCATTGCCGCAGGCAGATAGCCCGATCGCACCGTTGCGATGGCGCCTACGTTGATGGACCCGGAAAGGCCGTTGCTTCTGCGGTCAAGCTCGGCGATGCCCCTGTCGATGGAGGCGAGCCCTTCTGAAACGTACTTCAGGAATATTCGTCCATCGTCGGTGAGCTGCACGTTGCGTCCCGTTTTGCGGAATAGCCGGCACCCAAGCTCCTTTTCCAGGGAGGAAATGGAGTGGGAGAGGGCCGACTGCGAGACATGAAGGCTTTCCGCCGAGCGCGTGTAGTGCTCGGTTTTTGCCAAGTGGCAGAAATAGGTAAGTTGAGCGAGGTTCATCGAAGCATCTCCTCTTTGGGGCGCGCCTGTGAAATGGGCATATGCGCAATCATGAATCCTACTCATATATTAGCGCAGCTTCTGCCAATACTTTGCAGCAGACGCAAAAGCCTTAGTGGAGTACCGTTTTTCTTGCGAGATCAAAGGGTTTCGCAAGGAATTGCTTGCGTATTGGTTGCTCGGTTTGCGCGAAAGCTGATTGCGGTGTTTCGCTGCTTGGACCAGATTGCCAAGTGGGAACCCTGACCAAACACTAACTGGTTTGAAGAGCGGCGAAACATCGCATTGGCTTGCGGAGGCGGCAGCCAGCAGGAAGGGGATTGGAAATGACTAAAGTACCTTTGGAAGTTGGCAACAGCTGCTCGTTTACGAAAACGGTAAGCGAATCTGATGTGTATCAGTTTGGCGGCATTACGGGCGATTACAGCCAGATGCACTTCAACGAGGCGTTTATGAAAACCACGAAGTACGGAACGCGTATCGTGCATGGTGTGCTTACCTTCGCCTTCGGCAGCACGGCTTCGACCCTTATCCAGCAAAAGTACGAGTCGCCCATTCCCAGTGCATCGTACGGCTACGATCATTTGCGTTTCACCGCACCCGTGTATTTCGGCGATACCCTTACGGCGACGTATACCGTCAAAGAGGTGGACGAGGCTGCCATGAAAACGTACGCGGATGTGGTTATTACCAACCAGGACGGTACGGTGGTGTGCGTAGCGACGCATATCTTGAAGTTCTTTGAGGTTGAGGGTGAGTAGCATGGCGGCTCCCTGCGTTGATCACGTGGCGGTGAGGGTTCGCGATTTTGAAGCGGTGTTGGCGTTTTTCACCGACGTGATGGGCATGGAAATCACTTTGACCGACCCGGCATCGGGCGAATTGCCCCTGAATCAGGCATGGGTTGGCGGCATTCAGCTTCAGCGTGACGAAGCGGGCAACAGCGCCTATTCGGGCGACGTTTCCCACATCGGCTTGGTTGCCAACGATGCGGACGCCCTTCTTGAGGCGGTGTATGCCCAGCCTGGCGTGAAGCAGGCTGAGGGCAAACCTCGCAATTGGTTTGTAACGCCGTTTGGTTTGACTATCGAGCTCAACGAGCGGCAGTAGGTGCGATTGGCGAAGGTTTCGCCATTCGTGGTTGCCGTGTTGTCCGTTTCTCTCAACGAGCGGCAGTGGGGCGGTGGCATGTGGTGGCCAGAAGTTGCGCTCGCCTTAACGCTCGGAGATAGCGTTTCGCCGCTCGCAGGAGCTGGCGGCAGGCAAGGCGCAGAGTGCCGTATTCGCTAAAGCCTAAGGTGGCGTTTTGCTGCGCTTGTTGAGAGGTATTGGAATTGTGTAACTAGGGGGAAGTAATGAAGGTTTGTGTTTTAGGGGCAGGCTCGCTGGGAAGCACCATCGGCGGTGCGTTGGCGAAAGCTGGCAACGAGGTTCATTTTGTGGGACGCGCCCCGCACATGAATGCCATCAATGAAAAGGGGCTGGTCATGGTGACGCCTGCAGGCGAGGAAACCGTGAAGCTTTCGGGTCACACCACGCCAGACGGCATTGGTGCGTGTGACTTGGTCATCGTCTTATGCAAGGCGTTCGACACTGCCAAGACTATGGAAGAGGGCCGTGAGCTTGTTGGCCCCAACACCACGGTGATGTCGTTGCAGAATGGTCTTGGCGCGGAAGACGTGCTGTGCGATTGCGTTGGTGCTGAGCATGTTATCGGCGGCAAGACTTACATCGGCGGAATGCTGCTGGAGCCGGGTCGCGTTCAGGCTACTATTCCCGGCAAGGACACTTTTATCGGCGAGCTTGACGGCAGCGTAACCGATCGTACCCGCGCCATCGGTGCCGCGTTTGAGGAAGCGGGCATGCACTGTATCGTTTCCGACAACATCATGGGCGTGATTTGGGACAAGCTCCTGGTCAATGTTGCCACGGGCGCAGTGTGCGGCATCACGCATTTGCCCTATGGAGATATGTACGAAGAGGAAAAGCTGGTGGCTTGCGCCAGTGCTGCTGTCCAGGAAGGCATGGACGTCGCCGAGGTGGCTGGCGTAGATCTGACGTATTCCAATCCTATGGATGTACTCGAACTGGCGCGCGCCGGATTGCCGAAGAGCTTCAAGCCGTCCATTCTCCAGAGCCTGGAAAAGCATCGTCCCACGGAAGTGGGCGTTATCAACGGCGCTGTTGTGGCGCAGGGCGCCAAATACGGTGTGCCCACGCCCGTGAATGAAACGCTCGTTGCCTGCGTGACGGGTATCGAGTGCTATATCCGCGAGTACGTGAATAAGTAGCCCTGCTTGTATCTTTCTTTTACGGGACCCAGGCCCATCGTCGGGGCTGGGTCCCGTGCGTTTTTCGCCAGTCTTTTTCGTCGCTGGGGTTTTGCATGTTTTCCGCAGGATCTGCCCCGTTGCGGCGATTCTCCTAGCGTGGAAACAAAAATTCCGGTTTCTTTGCAACTTTTTTGCGATTACGGACTCTTTCCCGTCCCCGAAGAGCGGGAATGGCTCATTTTGCGGCTGATTTCCTGCGCTTTTGCGCTTCGATCCGCGACCGGGGGCCACGCAGCAATCCCTAATCGCAAAAAAGTTGCAATTTGGGCCGCAATTTTGTTTTTAGGTTTCCGGAGCGGGCTCGGGCAGCGTGGAAGCGGCGCACGCGGAATCGATTGCCGTACGGGAAAGAAAGCGGCGCCATGGGGCGGGCCTGATGGGCGTCACGGGATATTCAGGGCAGCGCTTGGAGGCAGGTTTGGTCGCCCTGTTGATCGATGGGCTTGGTATTGCGTGCCCCACCCCCCCATGCTTTCCTTGCCGTTGTTCCCGTTGTTCGATGCCAGCCCATCATTATCATCTGCAGTTCCATTCCATACTTTTGTGGAGAGGGTTACCTAGCTGGAAGAATTGGAGTACTCTAAAGAAACCTGTAGTACAGGGTGTTTCATTAAAAGAACTCGCGCGGGCATCCGCGTTGGGCGATTAGATCGAAAGAAGGCTCAGCGAAATGTTGAAGGTCGGTATCGTAGGCGCAGCCGGATATGCAGGAGCAGAGCTGGTGCGCATCGTGCTGCGACACCCTGAATTCGATCTGTGCGTCATCACTTCCAATTCCGATGAAGGCGCAACCCTTGCAAGCGTGTATCCCGCATTTTCTGGCGTAACCAATCTGGTTTTCTCTCGTCACGACAATCCCGAGCTGTTTAACTGCGATGTGGTTTTCCTTGCCACGCCTCACACGGTTGCCATGAAATCCGCTCCTGGTCTTCTCGACTCGGGCGTCACGGTGATTGATCTTTCCGCCGACTATCGTTTGCGCAGCCAGGAAACCTACGAAAAATGGTACAAGGTGCAACACACCTCACCTGACCTTCTTGCCACTGCTGCTTTTGGCCAGCCAGAGCTGAATCGCGAAGAGCTGAACGCCGCTGCCGAGCGTCATGCTAATGGTGAATCCGTCTTGGTGGCTTGCGCAGGCTGCTACCCAACCGCCACATCTCTTGCTGCGGCTCCCGCCATTGCCCTTTCCGAGGGTATCGTGGTTGCCGATGCAATCTCAGGCGTTTCTGGCGCTGGCCGCAGCGCAACGGCGCGCACGCATTTTGTTTCCGCTAACGAAAACTTGGAGGCCTATGGCGTTGCCAGCCATCGCCACACCCCCGAAATCGAGCAGATTCTGGGCATTAAGGGCCGCTTGATCTTCACGCCCCATTTGGCCCCTGCAACCCGCGGCCTCCTTTCCACGGTAACCATTCAGCTAACCCAGGAGGCTCAGCGAAACGAAACTGTTGAGTCGATTCATCGACGATACTGCGACGCCTACGCAAACTCGCCGTTCGTCACCGTGCTGCCTTTGGGCCAGCAGCCTAAAACCTCTTCGGTAGTGGGAACGAATCGTGCGCATGTAGGCGTCGCCTATAATGCCGATCTTGGCTGCGTTGTTGCCACCTGCGCCATTGACAATATCGTTAAAGGTGCGGCTGGCCAGGCAGTTCAATGTGCGAATATCGTCTGCGGCCTTCCCGAGGCTACGGCGATCGATACTGTTGCCAATCCCTCTTAGGAGTGAAAAATATGACTAAAGCGAACCTGATCACCATCGAAAACGGTGGCGTCTCGTCCGCCAAGGGCTTTCGCGCCGGTGGCATCCATGCCGGTTTCCGCGAAGACCCCAACCGCCTTGACATGGCATTGGTCGAGGCAGACGAATTGTGCCCTGCCGCCGGGGTGTTTACTCAGAACGTGTTCTGCGCGGCTCCGGTAACCGTTTCCCGCGAGCATCTTGACGGGGTCGGATACGGCTTTGCTCGTGCTATGGTGATCAATTCCGGTATTGCCAACGCTGCCACCGGGTCGGTTGGACTCGAAAATGCCCGCAAGACTGCCGGCATCGTTGCCTCAACGGTCGGCTGCATGCCCGAAGACGTGCTGGTTGCTTCGACGGGCATCATCGGCCAGCAGCTTGATATTGCTCCCTTCGAAACCGGCGTTCCCGCGTTGCATGATGCTCTTGACGAGGCTACGGGGAATAGCGCTGCGCGCGCCATCATGACCACCGACACCGTTTCGAAGGAGGCCGCCGTTTCCTTCGAAACCGCCGATGCCGAATATGCTGGCTGCACTTTTACCGTGGGCGGCATGGCGAAGGGCTCAGGCATGATCATGCCGAATATGGCCACTATGATTTCGGTGCTCACCACCGATGCCCCCATTCCCGCAGCGCTGCTGCATAAGGCGCTCGCTTCGGCGGTAAACCAGAGCTTCAACAAGGTAACTGTAGACGGTGACACTTCCACCAACGATACCTGCGTTTTGTTTGCTTCCGGTAAGGCAGCCGCTGCGTCTGCTCCCTTGGCGGGGGAAGAAAGCGTGCTGTACGTTGAGTTCTGTCAGGCGCTCAATGCCGTGACCCAGAAGCTTGCTCGCAAGATGGCGAGCGACGGCGAGGGCGCCACGAAGTTGGTAACCGTTACGGTGCGTGGCGCTGCAAATGATGCGGAAGCCGATTTGGCTGCGCGCACTGTAGCGAATTCGCCGCTGGTGAAAACCGCCATCTACGGGCATGACGCCAACTGGGGCCGAATCGCCGGTGCCCTGGGTCGCTCTGGTTCAAAGTTCGCCCAAGAAAACGTCGATATCGACATCATGGGCATGCCTGTTCTGCGTGGTGGCCTCCCCGTTCCCTTTAGCGAGGAAGAGGCGCTGCGACGTTTCGAGGCCGACGAGATTGTGCTTGAGGCAAACCTTGGTGCGGGCGATGCGGAAACCACCGTGTGGACCTGCGACTTTTCCCACGAATACGTTTCGATTAATGGAGACTACCGTTCATGAAATACGCAAGAGACCGAAAGATAACTTCTTCTCACACCGCTGAGGTTCTTATTGAGGCATTCCCGTGGATTAAGAACGCTACGGGCAAGACCATCCTCATCAAATACGGCGGCGCCGCCATGGTTGACCCCGAGCTGCGCAACGCCGTGATGAGCGATATCGTCATGCTGAAGATCATGGGCGTCAATCCCGTTATTGTTCATGGCGGCGGTGCTGCCATCAACAAGAACATGGACAAATTCGGCATCGATGTTGAATTCAAGGACGGTCAGCGTGTTACTTCTGACGAAGCCATGGACGTTGTGAAGATGACCTTGGTGGGCAAGGTGAACGAAGAGCTGGTTCTTGCCATGAATGAACATGGCAACCTGGCTGTAGGCGTAAACGGAACCGATGCTGGAACCATCATTGCCGAGCAGCGCAGCCCCGAGCTGGGCCGTGTGGGCACGGTCACCGAAGTGAACCCCGCTTACATCAATGCGCTCATCGCTTCTGATTATGTGCCTATCATCGCTTCGGTAGGAAAGGGCGACGACGGCGGTTCCTACAACATCAATGCAGACGCTGCGGCATGCGCAATCGCTTCTGCCATTGGTGCCCATAAGATCATCTTCCTCACCGACGTTGACGGCTTCTACGAAGACTTCTCGGATAAGAGCTCGCTCATTTCCCAGATGACGGTAAGGGAAACGCGCGAAATGCTGGAATCCGGCAGCGTAAGCAGCGGAATGATTCCCAAACTCCAGTCGTGTGTGGAAGCCATCGAAGGCGGCGTGCCGCGTGCGCACATCGTCAACGGCACCAAGCCCCATTCGATTTTGGTGGAGCTGCTTACCTCAAGCGGTGCGGGCACTCTGATCTACGACGACACGGTGGAATTCTCCAAAGAAGAGATGCGCCCGTTGGGCATCTTGGCTTCTCGCTTAAGTGAGAACTTGTAGAAAACACCATGCGTGGGGTATTCGCTAAACCCCCAAACTCGTAAAATGAACGGATGGGCTTCGGCGCCCGGAAACGTTTGCGCCGATCTCCATTCGCAAAGAAAGGAACACCATGAGTTTTGAAGAAGCAAAGAAGCTCGACGACCATTTCGTCATGCATACCTTCGCTCGCAAGCCGGTACTGCTGGTCGAAGGCTCTGGCATGGAAGTTAAAGACGACGAGGGCAAAACCTACCTCGACTTTATTGCTGGCATCGGCGTAGATAGCCTGGGCCACTGCCATCCTGCCGTTGTGCGCGCCATTCAGGATCAGGCTGCCAAGCTCATTCACGTTAGCAACTACTACTACATTGAGCAGCGCGGTGAAGTTGCAAAGCTCCTGTCCGACATGCTGAATGTATGCGTGCCCAAGTTCTTCCGCGCTCCTTGGCCGGTATTCTTCGCCAATTCCGGTGCAGAGGCCAACGAATGCGCCATTAAGCTTGCGCGTCTGTACTCCAAGAAGATGGGCGGCGGTGGACAGACCATCATCACGATGGACCGCAGCTTCCACGGCCGCACCCTGGCTACGCTTGCCGCTACGGCACAGCCCGCAAAGCAGGAAGCCTTCCAGCCTTTGCCGGGCGGCTTCATGCATGTGCCTATGAACGACTTGAACGCGCTTCATCAGGCGGTTTACAGCAACTTGGCAGATGTTTGCGCTGTTATGATCGAGCCTGTTCAGGGCGAGGCGGGCGTATATCCCTGGGATCCTGATACCCTCTACGATGTTGCGCAGTTCTGCCGCAAGAACGGCCTGCTTCTCATTGTTGACGAGGTTCAGTCGGGCATCTTCCGCTGCGGCGAATTCCCCTTCGCTTTCCAGAACCTGGGTATCACTCCCGACATCATCACCATGGCAAAGGGCATCGCTTCCGGCTTCCCCATGGGCGCATGCGCTGCCCGCATCGAGGTTGCAGAAGTATTCGAGCCGGGCGACCATGGCTCTACTTTCGGTGGTAGCAACCTGGCTATGGCTGCTGCTCACGCAACGCTCGCAACGCTTTCGCGCGGCCATTACGACGACCGCGTAACCGAAGTGGGCGACTACTTTGCTGAGAAGCTTGCTCAGGTTGAGGGCGTCACCGAGGTTCGCGGCATGGGTCTTATGCTCGGCGCCGACTTGGAAGAGGGCATCGATGCTCACAAGGTTGTAGCGCAGGGCCTGGAAGAAGGCTTCTTGCTGAACGCAACTGGCAGCAATACGCTGCGCTTCCTGCCTCCGTTGATCGTTACCGAAAACGAGATCGACAAGCTTATCGATGCACTGCCTGGCATGATCGCTGCGGTTCGCGAATAGCTTAAAACTTCGGGAAGGCGCAAGCCTTCCCTGCGCCCCTCTGTGGGCTTGAATTAATGAATAATTGCCAAGTGAAAGGTATTAAGGAAATGGCAAAGGATAAGTGCGTACTCGCATATTCTGGTGGTCTGGACACCAGCGTCTGCATCAAGTGGCTGCAGGACGAAAAGAACCTTGACGTTATTGCCGTAGTAGGCGAAGTTGGCCAGGAGCACGAAGGTCTCGAGCAGGTTAAGCAGCGCGCTCTGGAAACGGGTGCAATCGACTGCATCATCGCCGACATGCGCGAAGACTTTGCCGCAGACTACCTGTCCAAGGCTCTCTATGCCAACGCCAACTTCGAGAACAAGTATCCGCTGGTTTCCGCTCTCTCTCGTCCGCTGATCTCCAAGTACTTGGTAGATACCGCTCATAAGTACGGCGCCAAGTACGTTGCTCATGGCTGCACGGGCAAGGGCAACGACCAGGTTCGTTTCGAGACCTCCATCCAGGCTCTTGATCCTACGCTGGAAATCATTGCTCCCGTTCGCGAGTGGGATATGCACACTCGCCAGGAGGAAATGGACTGGGCAGAGGCTCATGGCGTTACCGTTCCTACCACCAAGAGCAAGCCTTACTCCATCGACGACAACCTGTGGGGCCGCGCAATCGAGTGCGGCGTTTTGGAAGACCCGATGAACCGTCCTCCGCTGGACATCTACACCATGACCACCGATCCCGAAAAGGCTCCTGAAGAGGCTACCGAGATCGAGGTTGAGTTCAAGGCTGGTCTGCCTGTTGCTATCGACGGCGAGCAGATGAGCTACCTGGACATCATCGCAAAGATGAACCAGATCGCTGGCGCTAACGGCTTTGGCCGCATCGACATGATCGAGAACCGTATGATCGGCGTTAAGAGCCGTGAATGCTACGAAGCTCCTGGCGCTCTGGCTTTGATCGTTGCTCATCGTGGCCTTGAGGATATGTGCCTCGAGCGCGAGGTTCTGCGCTACAAGCTGCACCTCGAGCATGACTGGGCAACCATGGTATACAACGGCCAGTGGTTCAGCCCCCTCAAGCATGCTGTTGATGCTTTCATGGCAACCACTCAGCAGTGTGTAACCGGCACCGTTCGCCTGAAGTTCTACAAGGGCAACTGCACCGTTACCGGCCGCAAGTCCGACTTCAGCCTCTACGATTACGGTCTGGCTACCTACGATGCAGCTGACACCTTCAACCACAAGGCCGCTAAGGGCTTCATCGACCTGTACGGCCTGTCCACCAAGGTTTGGGCTAAGAACCGCCGCGAGCAGGGTGTTACCGACGGCGAATAATCGATTGCGCTGTTCTATGAACAGCGCAATGTTCGCTTAAACCGTGATGACGCTGCGCGCGATTCTGACGGCGCAGGAAAACCTCAAAGCCCATGGCGCGGCCCTAAGGCCAGCGCCATGGGCTTTTCGCTTCTCCTGCACTCGCCAGAATCCTGCTCGCTGACTTACTGGTGCCTGCCCGGGCTTTGTTAACGCCCTTCGGGCGTTTGGCTGGAGTCGCTTCGCTCTTCAGTCGGGGGTGCGCACGTCTTATAGCTGACGGTGCCCCGTGGGCGCCTGCCCGCAGTGTTCTGTTCGCTTGCCCATTTTGCGGCCTTGGTGCTGCGGAGGGGTGGGGCGGGCGCTGTTTTGTTATTATTGGAACGTTAATCAAGCAATACTCGTATAGGGCGCAGTTCTTGAAGGTTAGGAGCTCATATTATGGCGTTGTGGTCTGGACGTTTTGAAAAGGGTGTAAGTGAATTCACGCAGGAGTTCGGTGCGTCCCTTCCGGTTGATAAGGCAATGTATCATCAGGACATTGCTGGCTCCCGCGCTCACGCACGTATGTTGGCTGCCCAGGGCGTAATCTCTGAAAAAGATGCCGAAGACATCGTTGCGGGCTTGGCCGACATCGAAAAGACCATCGAAGAGGGCAACTTTACCTTCGATATCAACGATGAAGACATCCATATGTCGGTGGAAAAGGTACTTACCCAGAACATCGGCGATGCGGGTGCCCGCCTGCACACCGGCCGCAGCCGCAACGACCAGGTAATCACCGATACCCGTTTGTACGCCAAGGAGCTTGCTTCCGAGCTCATGGCAGATGTGAATGCTATGCGCGAGACGCTCATCGAGGCAGCTCGCAAGAATATGGGTACCATTTTGCCTGGTTATACCCACATGCAGCATGCCCAGCCCGTGCTCCTTTCGCATCATTTCATGGCCTACTACTGGATGTTCACACGCGACTTTGCTCGCTTGAAGCAGGCATTCGATGCCGCCAATGCCAATCCTTTGGGTTCTGCGGCGCTTGCTGGCACCACGTACCCGCTCGATCGTCAGAAGACCACCGACGAACTGGGCTTCGATCATATGATCCCCAATTCCCTTGACGCGGTTTCCGATCGCGATTTCCTGCTTGACCTCGACTACGCATGTTCGGTAGCCATGATCCACCTTTCTCGCCTTTCAGAGGAAATCATCTTGTGGTCTACGTCCGAATTCGGCTTTATCACCTTGGCGGACGAGTACTCCACGGGTTCGTCCATTATGCCCCAGAAGAAGAACCCCGACTTCGCTGAGCTTATCCGTGGTAAGTCTGGCCGCGTAGTGGGCGACCTTATGGCACTGCTCACCACCATGAAGAGCCTTCCTTTGGCCTACAACAAGGACCTTCAGGAAGACAAGGAAGGCGTAATGGACGCCTGCAAAACCCTGCACGACTGCTTGGTCTGCATGGAGGGTATGATCTCCACCATGAAGGTAAACGCCGATGCAATGCGCGCTCAGTCGAAGAAGGGTTACCTTGCCGCAACTGACGTTGCAGACTACCTAGCCAAGAAGGGCTTGCCCTTCCGCAAGGCTCATGAAATCGTTGGTCACCTGGTTCTTTTGTGTGACAAGCGCGGTTGCGATCTGGACGATTTGAGCCTGGAAGACTTCAAGGAAGCATCCGATCTCTTCGAGGCCGATATTACCGAGGCTCTCGATCTTGAATCTATCGTTGCTGCCCGTACCACCTACGGCGGAACCGGCAACAGTGTAGTTGCTGAGCAGATCGAGCTCGGTGCTGCAAAGTTGGCAGAAGACAAGAAGCTTGCCGAGTAGCAAATTTCCCAAAACAGTAATCGATAAGCCGCAGTGCCTTAGACGCTGCGGCTTTTTTGTTGTATCGATTGGTTCATGACGCCATTTGTATTCAAAATCCATGGTTTGTGCAGATTGGTGGCGGCAACGGCAAGCGTGATAAAATGCAGAGAACTATATTTAGGGAGGTTCGATGGCTTCACGAGCTAGAAAAAGCAAGCACGGTGCTCGCCAGGAAAAAGCAGGTTTAAGGCTTGGTGTTGCGGGTGCTGTTATCTTGGGCGCGCTTGTTACCTGCTGCATTGCCGTAGTTGTGATGTGCACCGTCTGGTTGCAGGACTTGCCCGACTACAACGATGCTTCTGCTTACAACTATGCCGAGAAAACCAAGGTATATGCTAACGACGGCACAACGCTGCTGGCTGAGTTTTACCTTGAGAACCGTGACCCCATCGATCTCGACGAAATGGGTACCTATGTAACCAAGGGCACGGTTGCTACGGAAGACGAACGTTTCTACCAGCATAACGGCATCGACGTGCTGGGTATTGCCCGCGCGGTTTGGGTGAACGTTACCCATACCGGCCACGAAGGCGCTTCAACCATTACGCAGCAGTTCGTGCGAAATACCATCTTGGCCGATGAGGCTACGGAATCTACGTTGAAGCGTAAGGTTCGCGAAGCGTATATCGCCATTAAACTGGAGGAATCGTACTCCAAGGACGAAATCCTTCAGATGTACCTGAACACCATTAACTACGGCCAGGGCGCTTATGGTATCCAGGCTGCCGCCCAGCGCTACTACAACAAGGATGCGAAAGACCTCACCATCGCTCAGGCGGCAACGCTTATCGGCATCCCACAGTCGCCTACGTACAACAACCCCATCGACAACCCCGAAAACTGCAAGAACCGTCGCAACTTGGTTCTCGACCGCATGCTTTCCAATGGGGTAATCACTCAAGAAGAGCACGATGCGGCACAGGCTGAAGATTTGAACCTGAACGTTTCCGAGGTAAGCACCGGCGACGGCATGTACAAGTACAAGTACTTCACCAGCTATGTTCGCGAAACGCTTTTGAAGGATTATTCGGCCGACGAGGTATTCAAGGGCGGCATGACGGTTGTCACTACGCTCGACCCTGCCATCCAAGAGGCAGCGGAATCTGCCGCTGATGCGAAGATGAAGAGCCTTTCCGATAATCTTGAGCTCGCGCTGGTTTCTGTTGACCCTGATACCGGCTTCATCAAGGCTCTTATCGGTGGACGTGATTACGACACCAATGAATTCAACTTGGCAACGCAGGCGAAACGTCAGCCGGGCTCTTCCTTCAAGACGTTCACCTTGCTTGCCGCTTTGAATGAAGGCGTTTCCCCTGAAACCAACCTTAACTGCGCCGGCCATGTGAATATCAACGGCTGGCAAGTAGAGAACTACGGTGGCACCGACTACGGTACGCGTTCCATCCGAAGCGCTTTTGCCGTTTCCTCTAACACTGGTTTTGCTGAGCTGTGTACCGAAATCGGTCCTGAGAAGGTGGCGGACATGGCGAAGAAATGCGGCATCGAATCCGAACTGGACGCCTATCCTTCTATTACGTTGGGCTCCGAAGAGGTTACGGTGCGCGAAATGGCCCAAGCGTACGCCACCATTGCCAATGGCGGCACCAAGCGCGAAGCGGTATGCATCGAATCCATCAAGGACTCCGATGGCATCACTATCTTCCAGGCTGACACCAAGGGCGAAAAGGTCCTCGATACGGCGCTCACTCAGGCTGCAACCGACGTTATGAAGGGCGTTGTTACCAATGGTACTGGCCGTGGCGCAAACATCAGCAACGGGCAGCCGGTAGCAGGTAAGACGGGTACTTCCGAGAATTGGCGCGATAAGTGGTTCTGCGGCATCACTCCGCAGCTTTCTACCGCAGTGTGGATCGGTGGCCGTGATGAGGTTCGTATGCCTTCTTCGGTTGCGTGCGATGGTGTATATGGCAACTTTATGAGTCAGGTTCTTGCGGGCCAGCCTATTGAGCAGTTCCCGACGTCTGATACGAAGCTCACCTACAACACAACGGACTTCGGCAATGGTAGCGGAAGCACTGGTTCTTCCCCTGAGCATGAAGGCGATACAGAGATGACGGACGGCACGTCAGCTTCCGACACTACGAACAATGGGCAACCAGGCACTAACGAACCCGAAAAGGGAGCCACTACCCCTAGCGGCGGTACGCCGAGCGGCGGAAGCGGTACGGGTTCGGGTTCTGGCTCCAGCAGCGGCGGCTCAAGTGGCGGCAGCAGCGGCGGCTCGAGCGGCGGCTCCGGCAGCGGCGGCTCAAGTGGCGGCAGCAGCGGCGGCTCGAGCGGCGGAACCTCTGGCGGTGGCACCGGAGGCTCTGGCTCTGGCGGCGGCACCGGTGGTACCGGCTCTGGCGGCACCGGAGAAGATTAACTTTTAAAGGCGCATCTTGAAGGGGGTGTGCCTTTTTGTTTGCCGAAACAACGACAGGCTGTGGATTCTTCGGGTAGAACGTCAAACGCAAGCGCGCAGGTGACAAAGAGCGTTTTTAATAGTAGGGAATGCAAAGCCCCATGGCTTTGCTGGTTTTTTACTCGGAAGGATCTTATGAAAACGAAAGCACGTTTTCTGGTAATTGCGGCATTCTGCCTTGCCTGTTTGGCGGCGCTTGTTGGCTGCGCAAGCAACAATGAGCAGACGGATGCCCAAACGCAGAACCGTCAGTACATGTCTTCGGTTAACACCATCATGGAAACCCTGAACACGAATATGGGCGCCTTCTCCGAAGCGGTGAAGGATGGCGAAGTGGTTTCCCTTTCCGCTCAACTTTCTGCGGTCGACCAGTGCGTGTCTGACCTTGAAGGCCTTTCCGTTCCCGATGCCATGGGTGACATCCATTCATCGTATGTGAACGGTGCCAAGGAACTGCAAACCGCGCTTTCCAGCTATGTCCAGCTGTATGAAGATGTTAAGGCTCCTGCAAGCGGCGTAGCTCCCAGTGGCGCCGATTACGATAGCCGTATGGCTGAAATCCAGTCCCATTACGATGCGGGCATCAAGGCTCTGCAGGATGCGGACAGCAAGGCCGAATCCGCCTAGCGGAGTGCGGCATAGCAATGTAGTGAAACGGCCATCATGCTCGATGATGGCCGTTTTCTTGCCTTATCAAGAAGTTTAAGGACGAAGGTATGACTAACGAAACCATGAACAAGGAAGCCGATATGCAGCTCGATGCTGGCATGATGGCTATTCCTTGCTCGAAGAATGTGGAGCTTTTGGCCCCCGCTGGCAACATGGAATGCCTACATGCAGCCGTAAAAGCCGGTGCCGACGCGGTATATCTGGGCGCTGGCCACTTCAACGCCCGTCGAGGTGCCGATAATTTCTCGCTTGAAAACCTGACGGAAGCTTGCGATTATGCGCACCTGCGCGGTGTGAAGATCTACCTTACGCTGAACACTGTAGTGCTGCCTTCGGAGCTTCCTGATGCTTTGGAGCTTGCCCGCCAGGCTTATCGCTGCGGCGTCGATGCCTTTATCGTGCAGGATATCGGCATTTCTATCGAGCTTTCACGCATCATGCCCGATGTGGAGGTTCATGTATCCACTCAGATGAACATTCACGATGAAGACGGCTTGCGTGCGGCGGCTGCGCTGGGCGCCACGCGGGTGACGCTTGCCCGCGAGCTTTCGTTAACCGAAATTGCCCGTTTGCATGAGCTCGCGGAAGAGCTTGGTGTTGAACTTGAGTCGTTTGCCCATGGTGCCTTGTGCATTTGCTATTCGGGCCAGTGTTTCATGTCTTCGTTGGTGGGTGGCCGTTCCGCCAATCGCGGTCGCTGTGCCCAGGCGTGCCGCTTGCCATATGAGCTGCACAATCGCGCCCTGCGCAAGACCCTCGATGCCCCAGGTGAGCATCTGCTTTCCCCGAAAGATCTGTGTACGGTAAATCTTATTCCCGAACTTTTACAGGCAGGTGTGGCTTCTCTGAAAATCGAGGGCCGCATGAAATCGCCTGAATATGTACAGGCTGTTGTGGGAGTGTACCGTGCGGTTATCGATCGCGTTGAAGCGGCTGTTGCCAGTGACGGCATCGATTCCGTTGTTGCATCCGATGTTCCAGAGCTTCGCGCAAGCGAAGAAGAGATGAACACTCTTTCCGAGGCTTTCTCTCGCGGATTCACCACGGCTTACCTGAAGGGCGAGCGTGGCAACGAGATTATGAGCTACGGGCGCCCGAACAATCGCGGTGTGTTTGTTGGCCGTGTTGCAAAGGTACGTGAAGGCCTGGTATTCATCGATCCTGAAACCGAGCTTCATGCTGGCGACCTGATCGAATTCTGGACCAATCGCGGTCATTTCGTTCATGCCATCGGCGAGTTCAAAACCGATCGAGCGGGTCGTGTCTTTTTCCCGGTAGAGCGTGCTGTGGGCAAGGGGGACCGCGTGTTCCGCGTGCGCAACGCAGAAGCGGCCTTTGTGGACGACGATAAGCATCCCTCTGTTGCTGTGAGCGCACACGCTGAATTGCATATTGGGCAGCCCGCCCTGCTCACCTTTACGGCGGACGCCGGCAATGTGAGCGTTACCCTCGAAGGCCCCGAGGTGGAGGCTGCGCGCACCAAAGCCATCACCGAGGAAGAGGTTCGCGAGCATATCGACCGCATGGGAACCACGCCGTTCTACCTTTCCTCGCTTGAGATCGACATGGATGAAGGCGTAGGCATGGGCTTTTCAGTGCTGCATAAGCTGCGTGCCCGCGCTGCCGAAGAACTGCAAGGGGCGATTCTTGCGCAGTATCATGCTCGTAAACTTGAGCGTACGCCTGGTCGCTCCTTCGCTCCCGTTGTTCGTAAGGGTTGGTGCAAGGTCGCGGTTTTGGCAACGAATCCCGCATGTGCCCGCGCCGCAAAGCGCGCTGGCGCCGACCTGATTTACGTGCCTGTAGCAAATTACCGGCGTGGGGAAGCGGTTATTGCAGGCCAGCTTTCCGAAACCGCCGAACAAGCCGGGTATCCCAAGCAGTGCATTCCGGTGCTGCCCACCGTTTCGCAGATGTTCGATGAAGAGAAGCGCAACGGCTTCGATATCTGGAAACGTGTAAAGGCCGATAAGCCGGTTATGGTTGAAAACCTTGGTCAGCTTCTCCACGCTACGGAAATGGGTGCCGCTCCTGAAGTTGGCCCGCATATTCCCGTTACCAATAAGCTCGATCTGCAGGCCATGGTCGATCTTGGCGCACAGCGTGTATGGCTCTCTCCTGAGCTTTCTCTGGTGCAGATCGAGGAGCTGGGCGATATGGCCCCTATGCCTTTGGGTCTTACCATCATGGGGCAGACCGAACTCATGGTTACCGAGCACTGCTTGCTTATGAGTCAGGGTCCCTGCAATCAGAAGTGCGCCGAGTGCGCTCGCCGCAAGAGCCCCCATTTCCTGAAAGACCGCAAGGGTTATGAGATGCCGGTGATAACCGACTGCACCGGTCGCAGCCATTTGTACAACGCGGTGCAGATGGACGTTGCCCACTTGATGCCCGAGATCATTGGGGCGGGCGTTTCGACGGTATTGGTCGACACAACGCTTATGAACGTGAAGGAAACCACCGAAAAGGTTGCCCGCGCTGTTCGCGCTCGCGATATTGCCCAGAAGGATGGCAACAAGGTTGCCAAGGCCGAAGGCGCAACGTCGGGTCATTTGTTCCGTGGTGTTTCGTAGGTGCTTGGGCAAGATGAAAAACGCAAGGGTGCGTTAGTGCGCAGAATGCGCGCAGAAAGCATACGTGCGGCCCTTGCCCCTACGCAGGTGTAAGGCGTCTGCGGAAAAACGCAGCCGCCTTCCCTGTGCTAGAATCTTCGCCATACGCTAGAAAGAGGAATCATGATTTCACCTGAAGAGCAGTTTCATATCATTCAGTCCGGTGCCGCTCAGATCGTGCCTGAGAAGGCCCTTATGGACAAACTTAAGCGCGGTAAGCCGCTGAACATCAAGTTGGGCGTAGACCCTACGGCTCCCGATATCCATCTTGGCCATGCCGTCCCGCTGCGCAAGCTGCGTCAGTTCCAGGATCTGGGCCATCAGGTTACCCTTATCATCGGTGACGGAACCGCCCTTATCGGTGACCCTTCCGGCCGTAACTCAACGCGTCCTCAGCTTACGCGCGAACAGATTAAGGAAAACGCTCAGACTTATGTTGACCAGGCCTTCAAGGTTCTTGACCCCGAAAAGACCACCCTTCGCTACAATTCCGAATGGATTCTTTCCTTGGGCATGGAAGACCTTCTGAAGATCGCTTCCAACTTCACCGTTGCTCGCATTCTCGAGCGCGATGACTTCCATAACCGCTACACGTCCGAGCTGCCAATCAGCCTCCACGAGTTCCTGTATCCCATCATGCAGGCATATGACTCTGTGGTTATCAAGGCAGATGTTGAGCTGGGCGGTACCGACCAGCTGTTCAACTTGCTTGCTGGCCGTGAGCTTATGGAAAAGATGGGCATGGAGCCCCAGGTGTGCCTGACGCTTCCTTTGCTGGAGGGCACCGATGGCGTTAAGAAGATGTCCAAGAGCTACGGCAACTACATCGGCCTTACTGATGCTCCTAATGATATGTTCGGCAAGGTGATGTCTATTCCCGATGAATTGATGGTGAAGTACTACCGTCTTGCTTCTACCGTGCCGGTAGACCAGATCGATGCCATCGAAAAGGGCTTGGCAGCCGAAGAGATTCATCCGAATCGCTGCAAGCGCGATTTGGCTCAGAACATTGTTGCGGCTTACTATGACGAGGAAGCCGCAAAGGAAGCCGAGGCTGCTTTCGATCGTCAGTTCAAGCAGCATGAGGTTCCAGAAGATATCCCCGAGTTCGCTGCTGACCTTACTCCTAACGAAGAGGGCATGGTGTATCTGGCGAAGCTCATTGCCGATTCCGGGCTTACGAAATCCACCGGCGATGCGCGCCGCATGATCGATCAGGGCGGCGTGAAGATCAACGGCGAAGCTGTTGCCGCTAAGTCTTACAATGTAGCCCCCGAAACTCTGTCGGGTGCTGTGATCCAGGTAGGAAAGCGCAAGTTCGTTCGCTTGGTTTAATTCTTCCAGGCAGGAAACCGCAAGTTCCTCTGCCTGGTGCAAAGGTTGCAGGGCGTCGGGCAGGCGTTGAGCAAAACCGAATAACTCATTGATAGGATCCCCGTTTGGGGGATCCTATTTTTTTGCCCGCTTTGAAGGCCAAAAGCCCTGGCAGCATCTTCGTGCCATGCATGATTTCGGGTCTCTCGACGCGAAAAGGGGGCCTTCCTGGCAAGATCTTTACGCCATGTATCCAAAACCACCCGATTGCACCTGGAAATGGACGCATAGGGCGAGGATCTTGCCATTCCGATCTCGAAAAGCATACATTTCGGGCAAACATTGCCAGGGAGAGGGCTTATTGCGTGCATTCATCGAAAAGAGAACGCATACGGTGCGATTCTTGCCAGGCGATGCCGTAAAGCAGCCGCAGCGAGAGGGATGGATGCGAGCTTCATGGGGCGGCGCGGCAGGTGTGGCTGGCACGGTGGACGGCAGCGTGCAGGTGACGGCGCGGCGGAGGGCGGCGTGCGGGCGGTGGCGCGCGGCGAGGGCGGTTGCCGTAGGGAATGGCTGTTGCGGCGGGGGCGGTTGCTGCGGGTGACGAAAAAAGAGGCCGCATGTGCGACCTCTTTCCATTAAAGCGATAGGCTCCGAACGCTCAAGCGGCGAGCTTGAGCGAGGGCTACGGCTTAGTAGTTCTCTGCGTGAATCTCGAAGTAGCTCTTGGGGTGAGCGCATACGGGGCATACTTCAGGAGCCTTGGTGCCAACAACGATGTGACCGCAGTTACGGCATTCCCAAACCTTAACTTCGCTCTTCTCGAACACCTGAGCGGTTTCGACGTTCTTCAGAAGGGCACGATAGCGCTCTTCGTGATGCTTCTCAATTTCGGCAACCATGCGGAACTTGGCTGCCAAAGCCTTGAAACCTTCTTCTTCAGCGGTCTTGGCGAAGTCGTCATACATGTCGGTCCACTCGTAGTTTTCGCCGTCGGCTGCAGCAGCAAGGTTTGCAGCGGTGTCGCCGATGCCGCCGAGCTCCTTGAACCATATCTTTGCGTGTTCCTTCTCGTTATCGGCGGTTTTCAGGAACAGGGCGGAAATCTGCTCCATGCCTTCCTTCTTTGCTACGGAAGCAAAATAGGTGTACTTGTTGCGAGCCTGGGACTCACCGGCAAATGCTGCCTGAAGGTTTTTTTCGGTCTGGGTACCTGCATACTTGTTCTCGCTCATTTTGGGCTCCTTTCGCGAGATGATTGCTAGTTATGAAGGGCGTTTTTGCCAACGCGTGCTTCTGTGCATTCAGGGCAGAGGTAGGTGATGTTCAGATCATATGAAATGATCTGGGCGCCAGAATCTCGCTGAATCGACTCGGTGAAATCCTCTAGTGAGACATCAACGAGCCTGCCACAATTCTGGCACACTAAATGGTCGTGCCGGGTGACGTTGTCGTAACGATCAGGAAAGCCAGGAACGGCCACTTTGCGAATAAGGCCTTTGGCGTAGAGGCTGGCAAGGTTGTTGTACACCGTTGCGATGGAAACCTTCGTGCCTTGTTCCTTGAGGCTCAAATACACCTGTTCTGCTGTTGGATGATCGGTGGAGGCATTGATGGTATCAAGAATGATTTGCGCGTTCTTGTTCATTTCCGCTCCTCCTTAACCCTCGAATTAGAACAATTCCAATTTACAGTGATATATGAGAGTAGTCAAGTATCATTTAGAGAAATTCAAGTTTTACTTCGGATACGGGCAAGCGCGAAGGGACGTTTCCGACAATGGAAGCGTCCACGAGGGGGCATTTCCTGCGATGGATGCGCCCATGAAAGGATGTTTCCGATGATGAGCGAGCCCATGAAGGGGCATTTCGGATAGCGAATTTACCCAAGCAAAAATGAGCCGCACCTCTCAAACCCGGTAACCTTTCGCGGTTCGGGCGCGGGAAGTGCGGCTCAAAAAGCAGGGCGTATAAACAAGAGCGTTGATTGGCTACTGTAGTTCAAGTGCGCAGATGTTTTCCACGTGGTTGGTGTGGGGGAACATGTCGACGGGTTGAACCTCGGTAAGTCGGTAGCCGTGTTCAATCAAATACTCGACATCGCGTGCTTGTGTGTTGGGGTTGCAGGAGATGTATACGATGCGTTTTGGCGCCAAGCTACAGGCAGAGCGAAGGAACTGCTCGTTTGATCCTGCGCGCGGCGGATCCATCAGCAGCACATCGAGCGATTCGCCATCTTTTGCCAGCTTGTCCATGAAACGCCCGGCGTCTTCAGCGGTGAACTCGGCATTCTCGATGCCGTTGTGGCGAGCGTTTTCGCGCGCGTCCTTGATGGCGGACGCCACGTTGTCTACGCCGATCACGCGTGCGGCATGGGCTGCTTCGGCATTGGGCAGCCCCTTCGCTGCAACTAGGCCTATGGTCCCAGTTCCGCAGTAGGCATCCATGGCTGTTTCAGTGCCGGTGAAATGGGCCATTTCGATGGCCTTTCGGTAAAGCACTTCAGTTTGCGTAGCGTTCACCTGGTAAAACGAATGGGAAGAAATACGGAAGGTGAGCCCGCAAAGCTTGTCGATGATGAACCCTGGGCCATAGAGTGTCTTTTCTCCCTCGTTGCCCAAGATCACATTGGTTTGACGGGTATTCACGTTCTGTACCACGGTTGTGATGGCGAGGCAGCGCTTCTTCAGCTCGCGGCAGAAATTGCGTGAAGCGGGAAATTCCTTGCCGTTGGTAACGACGGTAACCAACAATTCGCCGGTGGTATGCCCTACGCGGATAACGGCATGACGGATAAAGCCCGTGTTGGCGTCTTCGTTGTAGGGTTCCATATGGTAGCGCTGCATAAGCGACCGAATGGCCAGAACCACCTGCTTGGCATCCTTGTTTTCCAAGAGACAGGCATCGGTGTTGATGACACGATGCGTGCCTGCTGCGTACATGCCGCAAAGGATTTCGTGCTGCGATGCGCCCTTCGAACCGGTTTTGCCCTTTTTGCCCTGAGGTTTCTTTCCGCTTTTGATCTTGCGCCCGGGAACATAGGGCGAAGTGACCTTATTGCGGTAGTAATAGGGCTGGTCCATCCCTGCGATGGGGTTGAATACGGTGCCCTCGCCCGCGAAAGGTTCGAAGAGTTCGATCATCTCATTTTGCTTGCGTTCCAGCTGTTTTTCGTAAGGGAGAGAAAGCAGCTGGCAGGCTCCGCATTGCTTTTGCGCGGGGCAGTGGGGCATGTTCATGGAAGGGGCTCCTTTTAGTGTGTGCACGTAAGAAGTGTAGCGGATGCAGCGCACTTGCAGGAAAACGACATCACAATACGAGAGCCTTTGCTTTAAGGTTTGCTTGGTTGCCGCGGGTTGCCTGCTTGGTTGCGGCGGGCTGCTTGCTTGGTTGCGGCGGGTTGCCTGTTCGGATGATGGGGATAGGCTTGGGCGAATCGACTCGGCATCGACGATAGCCGCTTAGGGATCGTCTGTTTCCAACGAAGCCCTTCGGGAGCAGGGGCACCAACAGTGAAAAAGAGGCCCGATAGCGGCAGTGCATTATCGGGCCCTATGCTGTTTGCCTATTGCCCGTTGAAGGACTGTTCGGAAACGTTCCCGTGCCGTAGTCGGAATGCCTTTTTCGGTAAGGCGCAGGCAAATAACGCAGCAGCCGTATTTCGCGGCGATTGCTTTGATGGGCTGGGGCTGAATAGTTAGCGGCAAGTCACCGTTGCCGGGGCTGAAACGCATACGGGTAAAGAGCCCCGCCCGAGCCGCTTCGCGGGTGATGTCGTCTTGTGCCGCCCGCGCCACTTCCTCGATAAGCAGATTGCAACAGGCATCATAGAGCATGGCATCGAGCGGGTTGGTGGCGGCCTGCGCTATTTTGCACTGCTGGTTGGGAGTTCCTATGGGCTCGCTGTCATCCACAACTAATCGTTAATGCCCAAAACCTTTTTTCCTTAATGCTGAATGGCCTGGCTGAATAGGCTGATTCATTATCGGTCGATTTGGGAATTCTGCTGAATTGCGAAAGTTTGAGCAAATGCTCCGATTCAGTTCGCAAGGGAGGGGTTCCCTTGCAGAAGAGGTGTAGCTATGCGTTTCCTCAATGTTGTCATGTCGTTGGTGTTTGCCCTCGGATTGCTAGGCTGCGCAAACTCAAGCCAATCGGCGGATGACGCTTCAGGGAATACCCCATCGGGGCGGAACGTTTTTCTTGTTGACCAAGATCATAAAACGTTGCTTAGCTTGGGTGAGCCTTCTGTGCTGCTTGGCGGCGCCGAGGAAAATTGGCGTTGTCTTGCTTCATATGATCTTGATGTCTCTTTTATTCTTGGGGAATCTCGCGGCTCCCTTGTTGCTCTTTCGGTTTCGGGGGAGGGCGAATGCGGTGTTTTCTCCGCGGTTGATCAGGATGAAATTCTTGAGTCGGGTTCGATGCCCAATCGCTGTGATGCGGGTTCTTCCTCTTTGAGAATTGGTTGTCTTGTCGATTTGGGCGAATCTGCCTGTTCCCAATTGGTGAATGACAACGGACCCCAGTGGCGTCAACTTGCAGAAAAAGTCGCCTCTAAAATGGACGGGTTGATGATTGTGGCAACGATGGATTCGGGTGCTGAATATCAATGGGAGTTGGTCCAGGGCGAGTAGCAACAAATTGTATTGTGCGTAAACAGGTTTTGCATAAACAGGAGAGACCAACTGTTTGACGATGATTACGCCGTCGAAAACGAATCGCCCATTAAGCTGGGATAGAATCTATGTCCTGGCCCGGAAGTCAGAATTACATTACGGGTTGGGGTCGCCATTGACGGCTGGCGACCCTTTCTTTTTTTGGAGGGGCAATGAATATCAGCCAGCTTGAATATTTTGTTTCTGCGATTCATCTAGGGAGTTATTCCCGTGCCGCAAAAGAGCAGTTCGTAACTCCCCAGGCTGTTTCAAAGGCTATAAGGACTTTGGAGTCGGAACTGGGTTTGAAGCTGATTTTGTCATCGGGGAAAACTATATTGCCGACAGATGTGGGGTTGCTAATTGCCGAAGAGGCAGAAGCGGTTATCCATCATGCAGACAGAATAGGCTCAATCGCTTCCTCGCATAGGTTACGTATTTCCGATGAGGGGAAAATGAAGTGCGCTATTGCGTCTTGGGGCGAAGGGGACTCCTTAATTCCGCCACTTGTGAAGAATCTGCTAGGAAAGAGTGGTTGGGTGGAAAGCCTAATCGAATTGCCCAACGAGAGATGCTTGTCTGGTTTGAGGTTGGGCTATATTGACTTTGCTGTTCTGCTTGATGCTCCGATGCTCGAGGGTTTTAAGCGAAAGTTTCTCTATTCTGTATCGCCTAATCTTCTAGTGAAGTCGAATAACCCGTTGGCATTTCGGGATGCACTTTCGGTGCATGATCTGAGGACGGTCAAACTTGCTTTGCCGTTTCATGCGGAAGAAGTCTGCCCTTATTTGAAAGATTTAGCTTCTGATTATGGGGTGAATCTTCATTTTGAGATGCTCGACAACAGTCGGGAGAGCATCGGGAATTTCTTTTTGGACAATGAAGATGCCGCTCTTCTTGCCATCAGCGGATCTGCTTGGGAGGTTTTGATACCTGACGTTGTCAGCCTCCCATTTGTTTCGCAAGAAGGGGTTCGCTTTCCGGTTTCGGCAATTTATTCGGATTCGAGAAGCGAAAATGCCGACAAGCTTTGTGACTTCATAACTTCAAATCTGAAAAACAAGTCAGATTAAGCTAAATAAATTCGGAATCCTATGCGCCGGGCTAACACCAGATAATATTTTTACCGCAGGCGTATTTGCGCTTGATGCGTTCCAGTTTTCTTTTCCAGGGCAGGTAGAGGGTGGAAAGGAATATCACGGTGGCTATGCTGTGGGTCAGATCTAGCGGCAGGCCGGCTAGGTAGGCGGCCAGGGCGCCTTGCCAGGTGACGGGTACCAGGAATGCCACGATGTACCAGCTGTTCAGGATGAAGCCGTATCCCAGTCCCGAAAGGAAGCCGTAGCATAGCAGCACCACGGTGCCTAGGCCGAAGCGGGGCTTGCCTTGACCTTCGTCCAACTCGAACACGCCGCTTTTCGCCAACGCACCGGCAATGTAGCCCACCAGGCCCCAGGCATACATTTGCCAGGGGGTCCAGGGGCCTTGGCCGAAGAAGAAGTTCGAGCACAGCGCTGCCAGCGCCCCTACCATGAAGCCGCTGTGCTTACCGAATGCTACGCCGGCGATGATGCAGATGGCGCTTACCGGTTTGAAATCGGGGATGGGGGCGAACAGGATGCGGCCAGCTGCCGCCAATGCCGCCAATGTTGCGGTGGGCATAACCTGCCGCAGTGCTGGGTGGCCTGCCTCGAAGCCGCAGAAGAACACGGCCAGCGCTGCGCAACCAACTAACAACGTAAGCAGCGCCGATTGCTCGATTTGCAGGTAAGCGCAGGCCAGAAGCGCTAAAACTGGTGCCGCAAGGGCTACGGCTTCAACGATGGTGCGCGCGATGCGGCCCAGGGTGCTCATCGCTGTTGCTCCCAGGTTTCGGTGAAGGCATTGGCGGTAGCGCGGTAGAACAGGTTTTCACGGAAGAACTGCGCGGGTGCTTCGGTGCAGGCGCATTCGCCATCGAACAGCATGCTTATTTCATCGGCCACGCAGGCTGCGAAGGGCAAATCGTGTGTGGCAAGCACGATGGTGGTGCCTTCGGCGACTAGGCTGCGGCATAGCTTCGCTACCGTGAGCTTGGTTTTCGGGTCCAACCCCTTGGTGGCTTCATCCAGCAGAAGCAGGCGGGGGCGCGTAAGCAACACCTTCGCGAAGGCCAGCAGTTGCTGCTGTCCGCCCGAAAGGTCGTAGGGGTGGGTGTTTTCCAGGCCGTTTAGCCCCAGGCTCTTCAACATTGCGAGTATATCTTCGTCGGAATAGCCGCAGGGGCGTTGCCAATCTTGTAGCTCTTCGGCAACGGAATCGCATACGAATAGCGCTTTCGGGTCTTGCGGAATAAAGCCTTGGCTGTCGCGGCAGGGGCTTTTTACGCGCCCGCGCTCGGGACGCAGGCTTCCCGCCGCCAATGCCAGCAGGGTGGATTTGCCGCACCCGTTGCCGCCCACCACGGCGTGCAGCGTGCCCTTCTTCACCGCAAGGTCGCAGCCCTTCAGCACGAAGGGGCTTTTGCGCTGGTAGCGGAAGGCAATGTCGTCGATGTGCAGGGCAATTGTGCTGGTGCCCGCGTTGGCGGTTCGTGGGTTTTCGGCGGGAACGAACGGCTTCGGTTTGGGCAGGGGACATTCGGTTAGCGTACCGTTTGCCAGCTCGAAGCGCCGGGTTGCGTAGGGGGCCAGAAGTTCGGGCGCATGCGTGGTGGCTACGATGGTTATGCCCAGCTCGCGGTTCATGCGGAACAGCGCATGCGCCAGCGAATGGGCGGCTACTGGGTCGAGCTGGCTGGTAGGTTCATCTAGCAGCAGGATGCGCGGGGCGCAGGCCATTACGCTGGCCAACGCCAGCAGCTGGGTTTGCCCGCCGGAAAGGCTGTTCACATTCTGATGGAGCCAGCTGTTCATACCGAAGAAATGGGCCAATTCGGCTACGCGGCGGCGCATGGCTTGTTGCGGGGTACCCAGATTTTCCAGCCCGAAAGCCAGTTCGTGCCAGGGTTCCGAGCACACCACCTGGTTTTCGGGATTCTGCGTTACGAAGCCTACGGCGCGGGCTGATTCTTCGGCACTTAGCGTTGCGGCATCGGTTCCGAACAGTGTGATGCAACCTTGGCGGTTGCCGTGAGGCGCAAGCTCGGGCTTGCAGCTACGCAGCAGCGTGGTTTTGCCGCAGCCGGTAGCGCCGGTTATCAGCGTGAACGAGCCTTCTTCTATTTCTGCGTTCAAGGGCCCCAAAAGGGCAGGCGCGTTTTCGTGCTGGCTGCTTGCTTCGAGGTACGAGAATTGGAATTCTTCGAATTTCAGGGCAGCGTTCATCGGCGAACCTTTCCAGCCAGCTCAAGGAACAAGGGGAATGCCAGCACGGGAACATACAGCACGGCAACGGGGCTGGCCAGCGTGCCGTGCAGGGCAGGGAAGAAGCCAAAGCCATTTGCCAGGGAATAGGCGGCGAAGGCGGCGGCTACGGCTAAGGTTGCCAAAACCGTTGCCGCCACTGCGTCGCGCAGGCGGAAGCGGCTTCGGCGGAAGGTGGTGCGTTTGCGCACAGCGCCCCAACCGCGGCAGCGCATGGAGTCGGCCGATTCCAGGGAATCTTCCATGCTCCAGCCCATCAGGGTGGTGGAAACGCGCAGCTGGTCGGCGAAACGGACGCGGCTTAGGCGTTTTGTGGGGCGGATGCCCTCGTCGCATGGGACGCTGATTGTTTCGCTAGGGTTCGATGCGTGTGCTGCGGTGTTGTTGCCCGCTTGTGCAGCAGTGCTTGTTGCGGCGGCGCTGTGGCTAGCGCGCACAGCGGTGCAGGCGGCTAGGGCGGCATTGATGGTGCGCCCGCGCTTCACGAAACGGGGCATAAGCCGCATGATCATGGAAACCATCAGCGAAATGGTGGGCAGTATGCCGCCTAGGGCTCCCATTACCTTGTCGGAGCCCAGCACGGCGTTCGCGTTGGAAAACCATTGCATCACGCATAACAGCAATGCCGCCATGGTAAGCGCGTTGGCGTAGCCTTCGGCATATACAGCTTGCGTGCCTATGCGGAATAATTCGGTGGTTCCAGTGGAGCTGAACAGGGGGTTCACCGCAACGATTATCAACATCAACGGCAACTGCCACCCCAGTGATTTCGCTACCGCGCCCGCGCCCCGCAGCCATGCCCCGCACGTCAGCGCGGCGGCAATCGAGAGCGCTAGAAGCAGGGGGTGCGGGGCGGCCATGGCAAGCGCCAAGGCTACGGCGAAGTAGGCCAGGGGAAGCGTGGGGTGAAGACTGTCGAAGGCGGTGGGTTTCATTTACTTCACGTAGTACCAGGAAACGGAGTCGCCGTCTTTGAGCACGTACTTTCCGCAGGAAACGTTTGGCGCGCTTCCATTGACGGAGTACATCCAGCCGCTTTTCCCGCCGTATTCAAATTCCGCCAAGCCGCCGATGGCGCTCACGTAGATGCCGTATTGGCTGCTTTTCGTGCTTACCGAAAGGCCGGTGGCGCACAGGGCATCGTAGGCGGTGGCTCCCTTCTTGAAGGTGGGGTGAGCGCTACCTGAAACGCGCCCATCGGCAGCGCTGCTGGAAACGGATACCGAAACAGTAACGGTGTTAGAAGCGGTGGAGTTTGCAGTAGTGCCCTGGGAATTGCCATTGCTGTTCTGCTTGCTGCTTGAGCTGCTGCTGGAAGAGCTTGCCTTGTTGCCGGAGCTGGTTGAGCTGACGTTTTCCTTTTCAGCGCTTTTGCCCTGGTTGCCTGATGCGCCGTCGCTTTCGTCCTGGGCGTTGCCGTCTTGGTCGGCTGCTTTGCCCGATTGGCCCTCTTGCGGAACGTCGTTGCCGTAGTCGGTTGAAGCGGAGTCTGCCTGTTGCGTGGCTTCGCCCTGATTGCCCTGGTTCAGTGCATCGGGTGCAACGAGCGCGAATGCCGAAACGCCGATAAGGCAGCAGCAAGCAGCTGAGATTATGCCAAGCGCTATCTTGTGGGCGCGGGTGAGCTTTTTTGGATCTTCAGCCATGGCTCCCGCCTACAAAGAACGGCGACGGAACAGGAAAGCGCCCACCGCAATCAGGCCAGCGCAGCCTGCGGCAATACCTGCGACGGGAAGCCAGGGAGCGCCCTTTGAATCGTTGCTGTTGCTGGAAGAGGTGCCACGAGCGGAAGATGCGCTGGTAACAGCGCCGCCGTTCTCATCTTCGCCGGAAGCTTCGTTTTCAGCCAGTGTTTCAACATCACTCAGAGGCGCTTGGGCTGCAGCGGATCCGCTTCCAGCGCTAATGGGGGTTGCGGCAGGAGCATGCCCGCTTTCGGTGCTGCTGGATGCTTTGTTGTTCTGCTGGTTGTTGGCTCCAGGTTTTTCAGGTGTTTGGTTGTTGTCGGAATTGCTGCCACTGCCGTTGTTGCTGGAAGAAGCGGTGCTTGCCAGGGCGAACAGCGTACCTGAATCGTTGGTCCAGTACAGGGTGCCATCAGCTCCCATGACGATAGATTTGGTGCACCAGTTCGCCATGCTGCCAGTTGCATCGAAAAGCTTCGTGGTGGTGTTAGTCTCCAGACAGTAGACCCACGCACCGCCGCCGCTGGTGTAGTCCGGCCAGTTACCTTCGGCGCCGTTGCAGGTGAAGTAGGCATACGTGTTGCCATCGGCCGCTTTGGCAACCAAGGGCGCGCTCTTCACTTCGAAGGGAAGAGAAACCGAGTGCTTAACCTGCATGGTTGCAGCATCGATGATGCTGAGTGTTCCCGTGTAGTCGGCTGCGCAGCCGCCAACGAACAGATTGCCCTGGAAAAGAGTTGCTGTGCTGGTGCTTTTGTTGGCAAAGGAAGTGGCATTCGATTCGGAAAGCGAGCCATCGGAGGCTACCGCGATCTTGTGCAGCGTGCCATCGTTTGTTGTGGCGTACGCTTCGGTTTCAGCGCTGTTCGAGATTACCGTGGAGCGAATTGCAGAGGACAGCTTAAGCGTGGAAACGGTTTTGCCCGTTGCGGGGTCAACGGCGGTAAGCACGCCTGCGTCGTTGCCGTACAGCAAAACGTTGCCAATCTTGCAGGCGCCGCTCCAGTAGAAGCCCGTGTTGGTTTCTTCGTTTGCCCAAACTCGTTCGCCGGTGATGGCGTTGATGCCGAAGAACGTGCCCGTTGCGGCGTTGTAGTTCGAGTCAAGCGAATTGGCGGTGCCGGTGAACACCATGCCGCCAGAGGCGGTTACGGTGGAAATGTTCTGAGCGCCCGATGCGATGGCTCCCGACACCCAAAGTGTTTTCATTTCGCTCGTAGATACGCCCTGCAAACGGCCGTTGGAAAGGGGGATGACGATAACGCCGTCGGTGTATACCGGACGGCAGGTGGAGTCAATGGCGCTGAACAATTGGAGTGATGCCGTTTCTTCGCCCTTGGAGTTCAGGCGGTGCAATACGGCGGGCTGTGCGGTCCAGTCGGCGTTCAGGAGCGATGAGGCGAAGTAGATGGAGTCGCCCAGCGTGAGGATTTCTGAGTAATTTCCGTTGCCGTAGGTTTTCTTCCAGGAAAGCGTCGCGTTGTTGGAAGAGGTGGGGACGGAGGTTACCGTGCTGCTGTTGCCTTCATTCTTGACGTACGAAGTTGTGTCGCTGCCTGTTGCCTTATCGAGATGGGGAGTGTTGGGGCTGGTTGGGTAGTCCTCGAATTTGGTATTGGGATCGTTTGAGACATAGCTCAGCTCATAGGAAAAGCCGCTGGACTCAATCTTGTTGCCATTGATGCCGTCGCTTTCCCATACGCCGTTGATGGTGCTCGACCAGTATTCCGAATAATCAGCGGGTTGGGTGTATGCGATGCCGTTTACGGTGATGCTGTTCACGTAGTACGCCGTGTAGCCAGTGTAAGGGGTGCCGTGGGAATAGCTGCTGATGTAGCCCTGCTTAACTGCCAAGTCCAGCATATCTTCAACGGTTTTACCCTTTTCGATATCAAAGGTGTGCGAAACCAGAGTGGTACCGTAAACTGAGATCTTCAGTGTTGCTGAAACGGTATCTGCCTTGGTGCTGGATGCCTGATTTGCAGGCTCGGCACTGTTCGCGGATTGGCTCGGTACTTTATTTGCGTTACTGGGGTCTGCTGATTCGCCCGCGGCTGCCTTTGAGTTGCTAGCCGCTGCATGCCCTGCGGTGCTGCTGGAGCCCGATGCCTGGCTCTCGCTCGCATCTGGCGTGGTGTCTGCCTTGTTTGTGGTAGCGTCAGCCGTGGAAGGGCTGCTTGCACTGCCAGCCGTGGAGCTTTGCTCTGCCGTGGCTGCTACAGCATTGTTGGCTTCTTCTGCTAGGGCAAAGCTGGGGGCTAGGGCGGTTGCCAAGGCGATTGCCATAAGCAGCGCAAGGGCGCGCTGCGCTAAGCCGCGGGAACGGCGGGTGGTGTTGCTCACGTGAGCTCCTTCTATCCAGGGTGCGGGCTGGCAGGCATTCCGACTTGATCGAGCGCTGCTCGAAGTTACGGTTACTGGTATAGCGAAGGATTTTCACCTTCATTCCCCTGCGGCATGTGAGCACCTGCGCAAAAAGCGCAGCCAGCCGTAACCAAAATTATGCGGTCACATTATAAAGGGGGTTTTCTTTGTGCGGCAAGTTGGCGTTGCGTGCATAGGCAATGCGGCGATTCGTTCGCCCATGCCGACTACGCGCGTTTGGGCCCTTGAGGCATGGCTCCAAAAGCAAAACGTCCCGCATCAGGCCGAAGTTTGATGCGGGGCGGGAGAAAAGGAGGGTTCGGGTTGTTAGGCGTTTGCGGGCTTCGACCTTTTGGCAAGAGCTTCGATGGCGGCGAGGTTTGCCATGGTGGATCGAATAACGTCTGAGCGGGAAAGCGAGCCGACGAGCGTTCCGTCTTCGCTTACTACCGGTGCTTTCTTGATGCGCTTTTCGGCAAGCAGGCGGCATGCTTCATCAAGCTCGGATCCGCTTTCAACGGAAATGGCACCCTTGGTGGCAATGCGCATCACGTTCAAGTCGAGCAACTCGGAAACGCGCTGCATGAAGTTTTCGTTGTCAGTGGCGCGGTACAGCATGAGAGTTGCGTCCAGAACGGTGCCTTCACTGCGTCCGATGTATTTCATGATGTCGCCGTCGGAAATAAAGCCGACCACCTTCATATGCTCGTCCACCACGGGAACACCGGAGGTTTTGTTAGTGGCCAGAATCTGCGCAACCTCGCGGATGGAATCGGTGCTGTGAACGAAGTAGGGCTGCTTGTTCATGGCGAGGTCCACGGCGATGTGGTCGTCTGCCTTGGTGGGCAGGCGCAGGGCATTGGCGCGTTCTGCTGCGGAGGGCTCCTTCTTGGTGTCGCGTACGGCGGCAACGATAACCACGAAGATCGCGATCATGATAAGCGCCGTGAAGGCGAATGCGATGCGATCGCCCGCCATAGCCTGTTCGAGTGCGGGCATCTCGGGGAACAGGAAGGTGGATGTCGCAGAAAGGGAAACCAAGATAGCGGTACCTAACGAAGCGCCGACCTGGTTTAGTGTGTTCTGCAGCGCATTTGCGTGCTGGATAACGCGGTTGTCCAGCGTGTTGATTCCCCAGGTGTTAAGTGGGGTGACCAACGCTTGCATGCCAACGCCCAGGCAGGTGTAAATAACGATGATGAAAGGTACGGGTGTATCGAGCCCGAAGCCAACTAAGCCGCAACCGCCGATGGCCGCAATCAAGGCGCCTGGGATCGCGATACGGCGAACACCCAGTTTGTCGAACAGGCGGCCGGCGAAGAAGCCCATGATGGCGCCCAACACAGCGCCAGGGAGCATGATAAGGCCGGTTTCCAGGGCAGATACGCCGAGCAGGTTTTGCAAATAGATGGGGAGCAAAACGCCCGTGCCAACCAAAGCTGCTTGGAGCAGGGCAACCAGGACGACGACAATGGCGTATGCGCGGCTCTTTAGCACGTCGACTTTCAACAGTGGCACTTCAAGTTTCAGCTGTCTGCGTACGAAGAGCGCCAAGAGAACGGCACCGACAATGATAAGGGCGATTGGAATAGCTACGTTAGTTGCCGAAGTGATGGTGGCCAAGCCGTACAGTAGTCCCAAAAGGCCCAGTGAGCACAGGGCAACAGATGGCTTGTCGAACGAGGTGGGTTCGAACTCGCCGTAGCTCTTGAGGAAGACGACGGCAGAGATAACGATAAGCACAGCTAGTACGGTTACCAGCATAAAGAGCGAGCGCCATCCGACAGATTCGACTAACAAGCCGGAAAGGGAAGGGCCGACAGCAGGAGCAAAGCCGATAACCAAGGACACAATGCCCATGGCGCTGCCACGTTTTTCACGCGGGAAAACGAGAAGGATAACGGTGAATACCATTGGCATAACCACACCGGTGGATGCTGCCTGGAAAATGCGGCCGAGGAGCAGGATGCCGAAGAAGGGCGAAAATGCTGCCATGAGGGAGCCTAGGGCGAATACCGAAACGCCTGCGATGAACAGCTTTCGAGTGGGGAAGCGGCCTATCAGGAAGGCAGATAGCGGGATGACGATGGCTTCGACCAGGGAATAGGCCGAGGTGAGCCACTGAACGGTGGTGGCGTCTACCTGGAGGTCTGCCATGATGGAGGGGTATGCGGGCGAAAGGAGCGTCTGGTTCAAAACAACCAGCGTGGCGCCTGCCAGCAAAATGGCAACAATAACTACTTGATTGCGGGTGAGACCCATCTAGTTTTCCTTTCTTGTGTGGGGATCGATAGGGGTGGTTTTGGGTTGGCCGTTGAGGCTTGCGAGCTTACGGAAGGCTTTAAACCCTTCGATGACCTGCTGCTGCAGTTCTGCTGCATCGGGGTTTTCCCCAAAGAGGGCGGAAAACTCTGCATCGATGGCAGCCGATTCGGCGCGGCCTTTATCCGTGAGGTAGATGCGGAAGCTGCGCTTGTCGTTTTCATCTTGACGGCGCTCGATAAGCCCACGATCTTCCATAGGCTGTGCGATAGGTTTGAAATTGGAGGGCTTTACGCACAGGTGGTAGGCGAGCTCCTTGATGGTTTGGCCATCCTGTGAGGCAGTCTCGCCAAGCAGGTGGGCTTGGTAGGGGTTTAGCCCGTGCTTTGCAACGATGCCCGAAAGTGTCGACTTGATAAGCAGGTTGATGAAGCGGGTTTCCTCGAATAAGGTTCGGCAAAAGTTGATGTTTTCCATAGCTGATGATCCTCCTTTCTGTTTTAGAGAATAAGAAAGCGCCCCATGCAGGGGCGCTCATAGGCTTGTTTGATACGATAGATAGTACTAAAACATAATTATATTTTAGAAACAATTATCGTTTCTTCATAAGTGGGAACCTGGGACTTGTCCCCTTCCCGCTAAAAAGGACTGTCGGAGATTCCGACAGTCCTTAAGCGCTCATTGTTGGCAGTGGTCCAAAACCGAAGGCGGGAACCTGGTGCCCGTCCCTATTTTCCCACTTTGATTGCACCTTTGTCGCAGCGATTGCCCCAGGCATCGATGAGGGTATCGTCCTTGTATACACACACGATTTCGCAATGATTAGCGCATTTCTGGCAGATGACCTCGCGGGTGGTGAACTCGAAATCGGAAATGTCGAAATTGAAGGGCTTGCGCTTCGAGGTAGGGGCATCAGCTGCCAGCAATGCGGCACCGTAAGCTCCCATCAGATGGCCATCAGGGTCAACCAGAACAGGTTGGTTCAGTGCTTCTTCGAAGAAGTGAACCACGCCAACGTTCTTGCTCACTCCTCCTTGGAATACGATAGGTGGCTGAATGCGTTTGCCTTTGCCCACGTTGTTCAGGTAGTTGGTGGCAACTGCTTTGCACAAGCCAGCGATAACGTCTTCGCGAGGGTAGCCAACCTGCAGCTTGTGCACCAAATCGCTCTCGGCGAACACCGTGCAGCGAGCGGCGATGTTGGCGGGCTTTTTCGAGGTTAGGGCAATGGGGCCGAACTCTTCCACTTCGACGCCAAGGCGGTGTGCTTGGCTTGAGAGGAACGAACCAGTGCCGGCGGCGCACAGCGTGTTCATGGCATAGTCGGTGGCTATACCGTTTTCAACGCAGATGATCTTCGAGTCCTGCCCGCCGATTTCGAGGATGGTGCGTACGTCGGGATGTAGGTGGGTGGTGCCAACGGCGTGGGCGGTGATCTCGTTTTTCACTACGGTGGCATCCAAGATAGAGCCGACCAATCGTCGTGCGCTGCCCGTAGCGCCAACGGCAACCACGCTGATTTCTTCAGTGTTTATCTGGCTCTTCAGATCTTCCACCACACGACGTGCCGCATCGGTGGGGTTGCCTTCCGTCCAAAGGTAGGAGCGGGCGACAATCGTGCCATCGGGCAAAATGATGACGCCTTTAGTGGAAATGGAACCGGTATCGATACCAAGGAATGCGTTGCTCATCAACGTGCCTTTCTCATTGCGATCATGTCGTAGAACGCCTCGAGTCGAGTGTCGAGGCCGGTATCGCTTGTTTGCGAATCGTAGCTCAGGTACAAAATGGGAATGTGATAATCGCTGCTGATGCGCTGCAGGACAGGCATCACGTCGATCTCGGGTGTGCATCCGGAAGATTTAAGGTGAACAATGCCGTCAAATCCCTTTTCGGCGTAGCTTTTTGCTGCGGCGATGGTCATGGTGGAAGTAGGCCCCATGTCGTAGCTTACGTATTCGCTCACGCCACGGCGCAGGTTTTCCTCGTTGTAGTGCAGATTGCGATGCGTGATGTTCAAGTAGCGTGAAAGCGAAACACCCATGTCAATGAGCTTTTCTTCAATGTTGAGATTCGAATGGGAATCAACGGCGGTGAAGTATTCACCTACGATTCCGATGCGAATCGGGTCGGCGGGTTCTTGCGTAGGCAATTCTCGAAGAATGCCCATGCCCTGTTTGTAGGCGGAAGTTATCTGGCTCAGATTGGTGACGGTGCGCATGTCGGCAAAGAAAGTATCACGGGCGCGCTTGAAAGACCCGGGCTCAACTTCGAAGCCGGCCTTTGCCAGGTAGGCATCGTTGTAGGAGTCTAGGCACTCGATCATTTTAAAAAGTGCTAGGAACTGCTTAACCCCTTGCGAGATAGACAGGTTCGGATTCACCTTCTCTTTGCAGATGGTTAGGTACTCCTGCATCGGCTTGCCTGTTACCGTGGCGAAGTTGAGCATCTCGAACTCGTAGCCCATGTCACGCAGGATGGATTCCTGCAACTCGCCGTAATATCCCAGGCGGCAGGGTCCAGCAAATTGAACAAGAACGTCAGCACCGCGCTCTAGCGCTTCGATGTAGTCACCCAGGATGTGCTTGAACGGAGCACATACGAAATCGTTACTGTGTTGGGCGCCCCGTTCCAGCGTGCGACGCGTCGGTTCGGGCAACGATACGTAGTCGGCATCAAGCACCTGTTCAACGAAGTACTTGAAGGCGATGTCGTAATAGGAATAGCGAAGGAAGGCAACTTTGGTGCGTGCGTGACGATTGGCTTTCTTCTTCTGCTTCTTCTTGTTGCGATGCGCGCGAAGGGCCTCGGGCGTGCCGGGAATAAAGGAAATAGACGCATTGGGAGTTTCGTCGGAGTAGCGGCGTTTGAGGGTATCGGCGGCCTTCTGCACAGCATTCAATGCAGTCAGTTTGCGGTTTGGCTCTTCGCCTTGCTGGCGGTTTGATTCGTTATTCATGCAGGTAGCCACCCCTTTGCTGGTAGCGAAGAATATCGACAAAGCTTTCCAGGCGCGTTTCCAGGCCAGCGGTTCCGCTCTGTGCATCGACAGTGAGCGAAAGGATGGGCTTGCCTTTGATGCAGCGCATAAGGGCATCGTTGGTCATGGAGTCGGGCCCGCAAGGGAAGGCGCTCACCAAAACAATACCGTCTATCTGGTCGTACAGGTTCAAAATGGTGCCGATAATCTCTCGGTTGACAATCCAAGGCAGGGTGTCGGAAAACTCAAAGCTTTTTTCCAGCGCTTTTTCGTGATTGTGGCGATCGGCGAAAAGAATGCAGGTTTCCATTTCCTTCAGCATGTCAATAAGCGGCGAACCCACAAAGTTGTCATGAATCACATAGGGGTGCGCCGCCAAAAGAATTCGTAAGGGGCGTTCGCCTTCGGGCATTTTAGCAACGCGTTTTAGTAGATCTTCCTGTTTGCGGGCGCGTTTCTCGTCGCTATTCGTCTGGGCGCGAACGGCGGCAGCATAGGCTTTCTTGGATTCTTTTCTTGTTGCCCCGAGTTTTTGGCCGAGGTCGATGTAGGCTTCCTGCTCCTTGATATGGCTGTCTGCTCGATTGATTTCACAGGAAATGATGCGGGGACGTTGTGTGATGAAAGTGTTGGCAACTAAATCTGGCAGTGCCTGGAATTTGGTGCAGAAGCCTTTGTGGTTCCCCAAGTTGTTGATGCTGGGAGCAAAAATGGCATCGCATTTTTCCAGAAGGCCGGCAACGTGACCCATATACAGTTTTGAAGCCAGGCAGCATTCATCGATGGAGAGGTGCGCTCCTGCTTCAAGGGTGCTGCGGTCGGATTTGTCGCTTACCACAACGGTCCGGCCGAGTTCTTCAAAAAAGGTACGCCACATGGTTTTGTAGCGAAAATACAGTAGGGCGCGAGGTATGCCAACGGTTTGAACGTCAGCAAATTCGGCTTGCGCCTTAAGGTCTAAAGGGCTCATATTCCTCCATATTGATGAGGGCGTTGGGCTGCTTAGAGCTGCCCTGTGCCTTTATTCTCTTCTTCTTGGGGCTTTGCTGGTCATGGTTTCATGTGGATTCCATCTCGCGTTATGCTTAAGCACCCATCCAATAACGTCGCTCCATGAAAGGAGCCGCATGGCCAGGTACCGTGCCACAATCGTTTCGCCAAAGGGGCCGCCCCCCAATCAAGCGTTATCGAGTTTAAACCCTTGTGCCAGTATGGGGTTAGGCGGCTATAGGTTGTTCAGGATTGCCTGCCTTAATTCGTATCGTCGCAACAGTTTGGGGCATGCCAGGACTCCGAAGACGGTTGCTAGGGCTAAAACGACAAGGAAGGGAACGGGAGCAGAGCCATCGTTGGTTTTCGGCAATTTGGCGGCAACGGATTCCACTGCTGTTTCGACTGGGTTGGTGGATTGGACAACCGAGTCTCTGTCTTCGCCATGAAGCTCTAAATTGCGGTGGGTGTCGATATTCACGACATTCCACAGATCAACTGCATCGCCCGATAGTGTTTCCCCTGTTGCTTGCATGTGCAGGATGGCGGGAGCATAAGCAATTATGCTGTCTTCTTCGCTGCGTGTTGGCCCCGTTGCTTCCTTCAGGTTGAATGAAGCGCGGTTTGCGGGCAGGTTGGTAAGATCAGCTTCTTCGTAGCGCTCGGAGCGTTCCCATTCCTTGGCATCTTGGGCATTGGTGCCAAAGCCCTCTTCGACCCTACCGTGCTCGAAGGCTACGGCAATGACGAACTCTCCTTGTTCAAGCGAAAGATCGTTTACGGCAAGCTTTTGCGATTCCAAGGTAGAAACGTCTTGTTTCCAAATGCGCCAGCCGCTGAAGTCGTGGATGCGTTTGTTGGTTGGATTGTCGGGGTTGTAGGGGTTTCTTATGCAGGCATTTGGTTGCTCGCCAAGGGAGTTGTTTGCTCCGTTGTTAGTTGCGTCGGTGTTGTCGGGCTCGCTTCTGTTCTGTTTTGCAGCGCTACCGCCATTTGCCTCGCTCGATCCTCCGTCTTCTTCGCTTGCTGCTTTCTCCTCTTCTTCTTCCTGATCGAAGTTTGTTCGATACCACACATTCATTAGGCCGTCGTAGTCTTCGAAGCTTACGGGTGTGGTGATGCCCGTGAGGTGGGCATAGCCGTCCTCTGCGCAGCCGATGGTATCGGTCATGGTGAATTCATCAACCCAGGTGCTTGAAGTGGATCGGTAATCGATCGTGTAATCGAACGAACCTGTTTCATTGAGAAGGGTTTCGCGCTTGTCGACTTCGCCTGAGATGGAAAGGGGAATGGTGTCGTTGTCAACGGTGCCTAGATCGAGTGTAGTGTTGTCTCTGCTGATGGTTATCGTGAAATGCGCCAGTATGGTGCCTTCATTTTCCTTGCAGGGAAGCTCTTCTATTTCATACGTGTCATAGGGGAGGGCGCCCAAATCGTCGTTGGCCTTTGCTGTTGAGCCGTGCGAATCGCGCCCAAACCAAATGCCGTCTTTTGCCGAGGTGCTGGCGTTGGTATTGCGGGAGTGGGGTACCCAAGAAGACGCTGTGTTGGCCATGCCATTTTCGTCGGTTACCAGCACGTGCTCTTCTCCTGTGGTGCGCGAAGTGATGCGAAACGGTACGTTCGCCAGATGCTCCATGGTGCCGCTTTTCGCTTTCGTGAAGGCCAGATCACCTCGAATTACCTGCTCTTCAAAGGAAAGGGGAACCCAGGGGCTGATGTGCTCTTCTGTCCCTTCGCTGGTTAGCGATACCTCCCAGGACGCATCGCAGCTGAGATACCCTGTTGGTGGCTGTATCTCCTCTACTAGAACGGTGCCTAAGGGAAGCGTTATAGCGTGGTTGGTGTCGTAGTAAAACTCATCCCCTTCAACGAAATGGTTTTCATCGAAGGCAAACCCTCCTGTCTCATCCGTTTTGAAAACCCACGTGCGCTTGGGGGTCCCGAGATAATCCATGCTTTGTTTTGCTGTCTTCTGGCTGGAGGGATTGACGCTCGATCCATCCAGGATATTCCGAGGGGCTTGTTTTTCTTGATCGAAGTAGCTAACGCGGAAGAGCGCTCCTTTCAAGGTTGCCGATCCGAGGGGGTAAGGGGTTTTGGTTTCTGCATCGATCTTTTGGCCGATGAGGTTGATCAGCGCGTTTTGCGGTGCATCGGAAATGTTTGCGGTGGTGGTGTTGCCCGAAGTAATAGCTGCACTTGCATCGGGTGCAGGGGCAAAGCCCTCGGGCGCTGTTTCTTCACGAATGGTGTAAGTGCCCGTGGGCAGCAATGGGCTCTTGGCGGTTTTTCCATCGGCGCCCGTCGTAAGCTGGGCTACGCGCGACCCTTCTTGGTTGTACACGCCGAATACGGCTCCTTCCAGCGAATAGCAGCGGTTGTTTTCGCTGATAGAAGGATTGGAGGAAGTTTTGGCCACTTCGAGGTATCCGCCGAAGTTTTTCTTGATAGTGGCTTCCAGGTACACCGTTTGATAGCCGATGAGGCCTAGGCTGTTGCTTGGGCCGCCAGGGCGTGCTGCGCCAGGAGGTGTGATGTTCACGTCGTAAACCACTTCGCCTGCTTCGACGTTGACTTCTTTCAGGGTTGCTACGTAATCTGCTCGGGTATTTGAGGGTGCCGCGGCGCTGGGCAGCGAGCAGGTGCCAGTGCCGGCATAGCCTTTGAGTTCGCCGGTGAAATCGGAAATGGCGAATTTAGCGGGATGCACGTTCCAGGTTGCGCCGATGTAGCAGCTGCCAGTTAGGGTTTTTGGGATGTCCTTTGTGGGGTCGAACGCTTCAACTTTGGTAGTGTTGGCGATCCCGAACAGGGCATATATGCTCGTTGATTTCTCTACGGGCTTCGCGAAATCAAAAGTGGAGTCATCGGAGGTGTCTACCCAGCGCACAAATTCCCAGCCCTCTTTGGTGGGGGTGGCGGGTGCGCTCCCGTAAGCCTGCTTAAACGTATTTCCGCGGGGCACTTTAACGGTAAGATCATCGGTTTTTGCATCGTTGAAAGAGACGCGAACCTCGTAATCGGCTTCCACGAATGTTCCTGTGACGGTTATGCTTCTCTCGACCTTTGTGGCCAGCCAATCAAACTCTTTCCCTGTTTCATCGTGCCATTCCAGGGTAAGCCCCTGCGCCTCTTTTGATTCAATGAGCTTTGCCAGGGGCTGCTTGCCTGATTCGTCTGCCATAAAAGCGGGATTGGCGCCAACGGGTTGCCCCAAGGTGAAATCGGTCCCGGCAACCAGAGTGGGCAGAGCTCCCGTATACCCTTCAACTTGGATGACGATGGTTGCCGACTGCCCAGGGGTGTTTCCCGCCTGCGCCCAGCGGGGCGCAACTGCCGAAACGACAAGAAAACATGCCACAACCGCGATAAGGATGCACTGTGGCAAACGATGTTCTGCGAAAGGGATGGCGCATTCGCTGGTTTCCCTTTGGGGGAGCCTTGTTTGGCGGAAAGTGCTCCGTGCGGGGTGCTTCGTGGGCGTGGTGCGGTTTTTCGGTTTGTCGCCAATGCGCCGTACGCGCGCGGCGGCACGATTCTCTGGTTTCATGATGCAGCCTTTCCTTGCAGTGTTGCTTGCCGCAAGTGTTGCAGCCGTTGCTTAAGAACATGCGAAGCGAGTGCGAAAGCCGTGCGAAAGTGGTGCGAAACCGTGAAGGGTTACGTGCCCGTAAAATTGACAATCCGATAAACACCCATTTTCACCAGGCGATATGTGACAACAACCGAAATATCTTATTTCTCCGATATGAATTATGGAATTAATACTTGACAATACCTACGGGGTTAGTAGGATTTGGAGTCAAGAAAAGGACTTCCTTCGTGGCTCTAGAGCTTAAGGTTGGCACGGTTGCGGCAAGGCGGCGTGATCTTCCGGCAAGCTAAAGACTCGAAGGCGATTTGCCGTAGGAGCGGCAGAAAGAAGGAATCATGGCAGTGTACAAGAGCGTTTCCGAGCTTATCGGCAATACCCCGTTGGTAGAGCTCTCCAATTACGAGAAGAATCACAATCTGAATGCAACCATCATCGGTAAGGTCGAGCTGTTCAATCCTGCTGGCTCCATCAAGGACCGTATCGCCAAGGCTATGATCGAACAGGCGGAAGCCGATGGGAAGATCGACGCAGACACCGTGTTCATCGAGCCTACTTCGGGCAACACCGGTATTGGCCTTGCTGCCATTGCTGCCGCTCGCGGCAACCGCATTATCATCACCATGCCTGAAACGATGAGCGTTGAGCGCCGCAACCTTATGAAGGCATACGGTGCCGAACTGGTTCTCACCGATGGCGCTAAGGGCATGAAGGGCGCAATCGCTCGCGC
>ERZ1034973.230-NODE-230-length-40608-cov-89.896333_pt1 | contig 40608 bp, 35 predicted proteins | sample MGYA00520686_ERZ1034973 | MGnify/ENA primary metagenome ERZ1034973 (study PRJEB33766, sample SAMN09781775) | gut metagenome | biome: gut microbiome | host: Homo sapiens | place: Madagascar | study: EMG produced TPA metagenomics assembly of the PRJNA485056 data...
CTGCAAACTTAGAGTGCCTTCTGTCGTATGACGCGCAGCGTCTATACGCTCTGTGTATTCCAAAACCTTAATCCCGTAGGCTTCTGTGGGGTCTGTGCGTTCTGTGGGAACTACAAGCAAAGGAGATACAAGTACAAGAGCTTCTCCCCGATAAACTGCAATTTACAATTCTATCACTCCAAATTCCGGATGAACCATGTTTTTTATGTTTATAGCCGTATATACTTTCCGGCACATCGTGCCACTGCTTTATCCGAAGGAAAAGCAAGTCGAAGACTCGGAAAATATATACGGGGTTTTAATTGTTATTGTAAAAGACCAGCAGCGACAGCTATTGTATAAATAAGTTAAAAATAAGTACCTAATTGTAGGTATTACATGGAAAATTGTTATCTTTGCATCGTTCGAAAGTAGGTAGCGAGCACTAAACCCCGTTGCTACTTAACGACATAGGAATTAACATTTATAACAAATAAAACTTATTTTAATTATGGCTTACGTAATTGGTGACGACTGCATCGCATGCGGTACATGTATTGGCGAGTGCCCAGTAGAGGCAATCTCAGAAGGCGAAAAGTATTCTATCAACCCTGATCTCTGCACAGAGTGCGGTACATGCGCAAGCGTATGTCCTCAGGAGGCTATCAGCCTTGCTGAATAATAAGCATAATTCAAGGCTTAACGGCTGGGAGCGTTGCTCTCAGCCGTTTTTTTTGGCGACATAAAGACAGGATTGGATGGAGGATATGGCTCTTTTGGGGGAAAGACAGAAGAACATGTTGTTTTTGAAAGACAAGAGAACATGAGAACATGTTGTTGTTGAAAAGACAGAAGAACATGAGAACAGGTTGTTTTTGAAAAGACAGAAGAACATGAGAACATGTTTTTGTTTTGAAGACATGAGGACATGAGAACATGTTGTTGTTTGAAAAGACAGAAGAACATGAGAACATGTTGTTTTTGAAAAGACAGAAGAACAGAAGAACATGTTTTTAAAAAACAGAAGAATGGGTATCTGTAGGAGGGTATGGCATCCCTGCCATACCCACACAGACATGAGTATACAAGCCAATTGAGTGGTGGCAATCACACTGACAATATGAGTGTACAGCCGATTGAGTGGGTATGGCAGGGATGCCATACCCTCCTACAATATCTGAACTTTTTACTCTTTTACTCTTAAATAGCCTTTTTACTCTTTTACTTTTAAATAGCTCTTTTACTCTTAAATAGCTCTTTTACTTTTAAATAGCTCTTTTACCTTTATTCCGTGACACGGAATGGCCGTTCGGTGACACGGAATGTGCATTCGGTGACACGGAACGGACGTTCGGTGACACGGAACAGAGATTTATATTAGGACAAAGATATAAAAGAATGAATTAAAACATGAATTATCCATGAATTTTCTATTGTTCAATTCGTGGGTTAATTCGTGGATAATTTACGGTAGTTCGTGTTCCTATTATGAATAATATTCTTACAGAATATGGAGCGATGGAATGGCTTGCGTGGTACGGTTCGGAGACCGTACCTCCTACAGATACTTCTGTCTTTAAAAAACATATTCTCTTGTTCTTATGTCTTCAAAAAAACATGTTCTCTTGCTCTCATGTCTTAAAAAAAACATGTTCTCTTGTTCTCATGTCTTAAAAAAAACATGTTCTCTTGTCCTCATGTCTTAAAAACAAAAACATGTTCTCTTGTTCTCATGTCTTCAAAAAAAACATGTTCTCATGTTCTCATGTCTTCAAAAAACATGTTCTCTTGTCAAACAGATGGCTTGCGTGGTACGGTTCGGAGACCGTACCTCCTACTATATTAGTTATTTGAAGAGCGTAATCATAAAGAATCAACGAAAGATTTAAAGTTGTCTAAGTCAAGCGTTTCAAGTTCTTTTCCAGACCTTGCCTCCTCTATTGCCGCAATCGTTGTTACATTGGGTTCATAGTATAATGTTGCTGTTTCCATATCCGTAATTTGTATTAGTTTGTATGCTGATATACTTTAAGCAATTACGCCCTGAATCCGACTTAAGCCGAATTCAGGGCGTAACGCTACTTTATATTACATGTATCCCAAGGCATTTCTTGCTTATGCAAGCGACACAGCCGAGAAACCCTGAGCTAAATGATTCGATTATTCATCTTCCCATACGTCGAAGTAGGCACCTGAGCGAGCAGTGCTTTGGTCACCATATTGTAGGGTGCGATCATTGAAATCTATTGTACCATCATCGTTAACTGTATTGCTTACTGAATTGAGCACAATGTCGCCCTGCAACTCAACAACATCGATATTAGGGGCTGTATATATTTTCTTATTCATTGCTATAAATGTTTTTTTAATTGTTATGTAAATAGATCTCTCGTATTATTTTACTACGAACTTCTTGCCAGCCTTAACGTAGATACCCGGTGTAAGGTTGTTGCCATTTACACGCAGACCCTGAAGGTTGTATACTGGAGCATTGCTCTCTACTACCTCGCTGTCAATGTTCTTGATAGAAGTAGCTGTGCCGTCAATTACTACACGCAGAGCAGAAGCAGCTGCACCATTAGGAATAGCGAAGTAAGCACGGAAGCCCTTGGTCATACCAGTACCTGCCTTGTAGATCTTGTTGCCATCACCGAGGAAGGCAGCGTAGTTATTTGGGAATGATTTTTGTACATTCTCTGTTATGTTAACCTTATTATATATACCCTTGAATGATATAGGGTTATCTACTGAAAGATTAAATGTATAGGCATTCTTATCATTTATATTCTTTTCAGCAATATCCACACCTTCAAATGTATATGTTCCTGTCTCTGATACAGCACTTGGCTTAATCAGATAAGGAGTAGCAGCTACAATTCCTGTAGAAGGCTTGAATGAAAGAACATTAGCATCAACAGCAGCATCTGTATCAAGTTCTACAATCTTCACATTATCACCAAACGCAGCCTTAGCCTTATCCTCTGTTAAAGCGAACGGCAAGCAGATTGTGTTCCACTCACCTTTAACCATAGAACGCTTGAGAGTTACATTCACACCAGCCTTTGCCTTAATGGTGTTAGACTCTGAATTTTCGTCGAGAGTAATGGCTGTTGTCTCGTCTACCTTATTAGGAGTTATTTCTATCTTAGATATAGCCAACGCATTATCACTTGTAACAGTAAATGCACTACCATCAGCGACGTCTAAAGATATTGTTGCACCTGTACCTTTATCATAGTCACCCTGCAATTTACCTATAACGGTCTTTCCATTTGCAGATATTGATGGATAACCATCGCTGCCAATACCATAAGTAATTACAACGGTATATCCGTTAATATAAGAAGAGAATTCCGGTGAAACAAGCTTTCCTTTATTTTTTTTATTTGGTAAAAGAAATCTAGCACTGCCTGATTTTCCACCATTAGAATTGAATATGTAGGTTTTACCATCACTTCCAACAAAAGGAACATCTTTAGTCTCAAACGGTTTTCCATAATTATTTGCTTTATCGAAAGATTTTAAATCACCACTAAATGTCAATATCGTAGAAGATTTCTCTGCCTGATTAACCACCTTATATATATCAGTAGATACAGCATAAGTATTCCCATCTTCTGGTGTGAATTTTGCAGTAATTGTAGCTTCACCATAACCAAGGAATGTCAATTCACCTGTTGAGGCATCAACAGATATAGCAGTTGCATTGTTGCTTGAATACGCAATAGTACCAGCAACACCAGTTGTTTCTGTAGCTGTAGGAGTTGTGAATGTGTCGTCAGAATATTTACCTTCTGTGAATGTGAAGGTCTTGCCTGAATTTTCACCGAAAGAAACTTTAGTGTCTGTCTTTGTGTCGCTAGCAGAAGTCGCTGTCAAGACAATATCATCAATACGTGCATTGGTTTTTTTACCGTCTTTATCTAGAGGTACTGCAAAAACAACAACAAGATTTGTTGCTTTTTCTGGAACACTAAATGTTCCTATATATGTAGTACCTTCAGTATTTGTCAAATCCACATTCTTTGAATCAGCAGTAACCTTCAACAGCTTATTCGCTTTAAATTCAAGACTAAAAGTACCAGAGCAACCCTTTAGATCATTTATGGTCACAGTCCACACATCAGAATTTTTCCATTAATCATCAGTTCAGGAGCAACACCCCCAGCAAGTTTGTCCGCCCAGGTCTTAGTGCCTGTATTACTGTTGTCATACACAACATTATCATATTTCATGTTTTTGGGTTGTGTTGAATTACAGCCACTCCAGTCTTCCGACCAAATCGTTGTTTGTGCCCAACCAGCCGACCAAATCATAGCCAGCAGCATAACAAATAGAAATCGTAAATGTTTTGTCATAATAATAAGTATTTAAAGATTGATTAGTATCCAGTTAGTGCAGTCTTTTGTTAGTTGACATACATTAAGTATTTACAAATGCAAAAGTAGGATTTTTATATTACATAGGGGTTACGTGGAGATTAAATAAAGTTAAAAAAGGAAAATAGAAGAAGCCCCCATCTCCCTCCCTCATAGGGAGGGGGGCAATATGCTGTATTGGGTACATTTAGGAGGTACGGTCTCCGAACCGTACCACGCAAATGGCGTTTCGCCAATGAATAAATAATAGTCTTATACGGGTTTGTGAGTAAAGAAACCCACAAAATCATCAAATGTCTGCAAAATATTAGTCAACTCTGGATTGCTTTTTTGTACAATTAGAGCGATGTAGTTGTCGACCTCATCGTCTTTCAATATTGAAACCTTGACACAAAAATTATTATTATAGGCATAATCGTTGAACCACTTGGTAAACAAACGTGCACGCATAGCCTGCCTGTTGTCACCAGTTTCACATTGGTACAACAGGATATTGGGGTTTGTCAGAAAGAACTCTTCAATGATTGCCTCTATAGTACCCTTTACTTTAGGGTCGTTTGGCGATGATTTATGGTTATCATTAAAGATACTAAACTCATAGGCTCCATTCTTCCAAATATCTTGATTATCTGAGAAAATTATACGATATGAGACATCATAATCTGTTATAAACTTATACTCATTATCCTCAATCCATACTTTATATGGCGAATGAAAATTCAGACGAGTTAAATTAAAGGTTTGCATAACAATTATCTGCTTCCTTACGTGCTTTTACAAATTCTTCTTGCACCCTTTTCTCCAGCTCTCTTTTACGCTGAATCATACGTCGCAAAGCTGTAACAGCCTCTTCACGACTATTGTACTTTACTGGTTCGTATTTCATAATCAATCCTTTCTTTATTCCTTGTTTGTGGCAAAAATACTACTTTTATCTGGTAGTTCCAAGAGATTTGGATTCTTTTTGGTGTACAATTGGTATCTACAAATATGTTCATAGTTTGTATTTTGCTTCAATCAATGCATTTAAATCATTTTCGTCTTCTGGAACAGGCATAAGTACGAGTTCATATTTATCTTTATATATGAGTGGCAATCTGTAGGAGGGTATGGCATCCTTGCCATACCCACTCTGACATAATTGTTCAGCCGATTTAGTGGGTATGGCAGGGATCTAATACATCAATCCGAAGCCCCAAAGCGGAATAATATCGCCCGAAGCATATTCAATATCATCTCTAACAATAAACGAGTTTTCAGCGTCCTTCACCTGTCTATGACTCTTCTTTGCCCCTCCAACCTCAAATGTAAACTTACCGATAGAGAAGTCGGACACCTTTGACGACGTTACATCTTGATTAAGACGTGTCTGGTTGTAGAAGAACGTCTCTCTTATATTTCCTATATTGGCATTGTCGTTAGCCAAGGCATAAATAAAGTTGGTGTTATCCAGAAACACCTTCTCCACCTTACCTAATCCACGCATTCCCCCCGTCTCGTCACGCAGCTGACCTATCATTCCCGCTTTCTCCATATAAAGCAAGAAGGTTGATATGTCGTTACGACTAACCTTTATCTCATTGGCAAGAGCAGTGGCCTCTGGTTTATACGGCACATTACCAGCAATGATTGTCAACATTCTACGCAACTTCTTGCCTGTTGCAGGCGACATATTAGCATACTGCGGAATGTCTACCTCCATCGTAAGCCGTATCACCTGCTGAAGACGTTGCAATACATATCCCTCTTTAGCGAACGGAAAATAACCCTCACGCAGATAATGACCGAACAATGGAATGGGGTGCTGCACTCCATCTATCTGTATATTGCCACTTAACACATCTTCGAGGCTTCGCACCGGAGTAATTATGCCATGAAACAATTCGAGATATTCACGGAACGACAGCCCCTGCATATTAAACAGCAGAGACCTTCTACTTAAGTCGGCCTCACCTTCTATAATGTCAAGAACCGACGAACCTGTAAAGAATGTATGTAGTGCCGGATGCGAATCGTATATCTGCTTCAATTCCTTAGACCACCCATTATACTTATGGACCTCGTCAATATACAACCACTCGCCCCCTTCACGCACAAACTGAGAAGCCAATTCGGTGAGTGTGTGTATCGTGAAATAGCTATGATCAGCAGAAACATAAAGTGTTTTCTTTCTGTCTTCCGCTGCCATTTCCTTTATATGCTGCATTATAATGGTTGACTTGCCCACTCCACGAGGTCCCGTCAAACCTACAAGCCTTGACTCCCACGGCAGTTTGTCGTACATATAACGCTTGAAACCTAAGTCCACCAAGTCAAGCTGCTCATTCATAAAGTTGATAAGTGTTATATCCATATATTTATGCTTTAAAAAGAGGTTATTATTGAGACATATGTGCAATATGCACTTTTAAAAGTGCATATTTAACGAGAATGTGCACTTTTGAAAGTGCAAATCTATAAAAAATAAATGAGATGGCGATGGATTGAAGGAAAATAAAAAAGTATATAAACAAAAAAATCCCCGCAGCCTCTCCGAAGAGAAAGCCACGAGGAAACACCCCTGTGGGCGTTGACGGATTCGAACCGCCGACCCTCTGCTTGTAAGGCAGATGCTCTAAACCAGCTGAGCTAAACGCCCGATAAAACCTATCGGTATTGCTTTAGTAATATTGCTTAGTTCTTTAAAGCGAGTGCAAAGGTAGTGGATTTATTTGAAACTGCCAAATGTTTTGGAGATTTTTTTTTGAAAAAAGTTGTTTTTAGACGGGAGAACAGGTTTTTTTAAAGACAGAAGAACAGAAGAACATGTTTTTTTTAAGACAAGAGAACGGGAGAACATGTATTTTATAGAAAGACAAGAGAAAATATAATACCCCTCCCTAAGGGGAGGGGTTGAGGGTGGGGCTATTATTTCACAATCAATACAGTGGCGTATGCGGATATTCCCTCCATACGTCCAGTGAAGCCAAGCTTCTCGGTTGTGGTAGCCTTAATAGACACATTATCTACATCTGTCTGCATAACGTCGGCAAGACAGCGCTGCATATCGGGGATATGCGGATTGAGCTTGGGACGCTCGGCACATACAGTGGCATCGATATTGCCAAGACGATAGCCTTTGGTTGCAATAAGATCAATGGTCTTACGCAGCAATATCTTGCTGTCTACATTGAGAGTCTCGGCAGCAGTATCGGGAAAATGATAGCCTATATCGCGCATATTGGCAGCTCCAAGCAAAGCATCGCAAATGGCGTGAATAAGCACATCGGCATCGCTATGGCCGAGCAAGCCAAGAGGATAGTCGAGACGTATGCCTCCAAGCCACAGTTCGCGGCCCTCTACAAGTTTATGGACGTCGTATCCAAATCCGGTACGAATTATCATGAGTTTTGAGTTTTTTGAATTGTGAGTTTTAAATTCCACTTATCTCCTTTTGAACAAATCTTTCAAGCCATCCATATCGAACGACAGCGAGAAGCGAAGGGTTTGGTCGAGCGGGTTAGACTTGGCTGTGGCTATAACATATCCGGCATCGAGCGAGAAGACATTCATCTTGAAGCCAGCACCTACTGTGAAGTACTTGCGGTTGCCCTTGTTCTCCGACTCATGATGATAACCGGCACGCAGCGAGAACTTGTCGTTGTATACATACTCGGCACCAACGCTCCAACGTATCTCTTGCATTTCCTCCTTGAAACCGCCAGGAGCATCGCCAAAGCTCTTGAATATACCGCTGATAGGCGACACGTCGTAGTAATCGTTCTGCTTGCGTGTGATGAAATCCTCGTCCGACTCGCCGTCCATCTTAACTGGCATAGTTGGCACAAGAGGCTTATTGGCATCGACAGCTATAGAGAAACGGTTGTACTCGTCAACCGGAACCATGAGCGAAGCACCAAGACGAAGGTTGGCAGGAAGAAACTCTGAGTTCTCGTCGCCACCAAAGTTTATCTTCGAACCTACATTGGATATGTCGAGACCAATACCAAGCTGACACTCGCGTTGCCCTATATTTACGTAGTTCTGATAATATGCAGCAAGGTCCACCGCAAAAGCACTACCCGGCGATGATGTATCGCTATAGTTGTAAGTAAGGTCGGAGTATATCCAGCGCACACCAGCTGCGATAGAGAATTTCTCGCTAAGCATGATGGAGTAAGCCACATCAAACGACATTTCATACGGGTTGAGTGTCATCTGAGTATCGTCTATATCGCCGTAGAACACCTCACCAAGTGAGAAGTAGCGCAACGAACCCGACACAGCCGAATAGTCGCCAATGCGGTAGTAGCCCACAAGGTAGGCAAGGTCGATATCGCTAACAAGCTGGCGCAGCCATGGTGTGTAGTTGAGCGACACACCAGCGCGCGATATTGTAAAAGGATACTTGGCAGGGTTCCAGAATTGAGATGCCACATCAGGGTCGGTAGCCGCACCCACATCACCCATACCACCAGCACGGGCATCGGGAGCTATCGACTGCGATGTTACAGAGTTCTTCTCAGGGTTGAACATATCCACCTTCTCCTGAGCAGTGGCTGTGAGCGGCGAGATGCCCATAAGGGTGAGAGCCGCAAGATATATCTTCTTCATTTATTATTATATTATCTTCTGAACTTTCGCAAGTTCAGAGAATTCAGTAGTTAAAGGAGTTAAGAAGTTAAGCCAAATGCTTTTAATGCTATAAATCAAGCAAAAAAACTAATGGCTTAACTCCTTAGCGACCGTAGGGCGCGATAACTCCTTAACTTCTTAACTCCTTTCGCTTGCGAAACTTAAATTATCATTATAAAAAACGCAGCAATGTGCTATTTATTGCCTGTAATGATGAGTTTCTTGGCCTTGGATGTCTTTACGGCATTGTCGGCACCAAGCTTTACACGATAGAGATAGATGCCGCTGTCAAGGCTGGCACCTCCATCGGTAGTAAGATTCCACGTTACGGTGTAAGCCGAACCGTTGCCCACCCCACTCTCGTTATGCGACCATAAGCGTCGGCCACTAAGGTCGAACACCTCAACAGTGACATCGAGGTTGGAGCCCTGTCGGTCGTGAGATATTATAAATGTGGTAGACTCGCGAGCCGGATTATCGGTGCAAGATATAGAGAACGTAGGCTTAAGACTCTTGGCTACACAGAAGCGCAGTTCGGATACAGTGGCGTTGTTCTGAATGTCCCACGCACGGAACCTTAGCGAATGCCATCCCTCGTCGAGTTGCGGCAGACTGTAATAGGTAGAGCCTGAGGTGTAGGAGCCGAAATCGAAGAGGAAGTTGTCGTTGAGCGAATAGGTCATATCGGCTCGTCCGTCAATACATAGTTGCATGTCGTGGCCAATGCCCGCACCTGAGGCGTTGATGCCATCGCGGTCGGTTATCTCGGCAACAAAATATGGCGTACTGTTTACGGTGCCTCCATTCTGGAACGAGGGCGAATTGAGATAGCAATATACCGAAGGACCAATAGAGTCGTTGGCAGCAAGCTGGCTCTCGCCTACCGTGAAACTCTCGCTATAGCCTTGGGCTATAATGCTGTGGTCGTCGGATACAGCCCATGCCGTGATAAGACCAGTATCGTCAGAATAGTTGATGTCCTTGGGCACAGCAAATTCTACACTGAACTGTCCGTCAACAATGCGGTTGCGTCCATTGTATATGGTCTTGGTGCGGTCGGTATAAGTAAATGGCTGCGAAGCATCTAGGGGCTGGTTGAGACGGCAGACAATAGTCTCGCGACTATCGCGCACGCACAAAGATAGATTGCCGTTGAACGCATCGGCACCCTCGATATGTCCTGCCACCTTAACAAGAGCCCCTGCCTTCATCTTAGGCATAGAGGCAGTCTGACTGACATCAACGCCACAGATAGAATCGATAACAATCTGTGCGGTAGGCAGATTAAGACGCATGGCAGGGTCGCCAAGCAGCGAGAACTGCAAGGAGTTGTTGGCATATCTCTCGGTATTGGCGTCGTTCTTGGCACGTCGCAGCGCCTCGCCTACAGCCATAGGCTTGCCGTCGTCGTCGGTAGAAAGCAGATAACGCATAAGAGCCTTGTTCAGATAAGCATTATAGTTGGAGTAGACGGTACGTGTAGAACCTATGAGCGCAACGGCACCTCCATTGGGGTTGAGCACAGCCTTCATGCCGATGTTATCGGCAAGACGGTCGAAAGGCATAAAGTCGCAACCAATCGTTATCCAAAGCGGAAGGTTGGTGTTGGCGAAGTTTTGGAAGTCGGCAATGCGCAATACATTCTCATGGGAGAACTGCCACTCGGAGCCATGACCCACATAGTTCATGATGAGAGCCCCCTGGCTTTGCTGCTTCTTTATAGCTGTGCTGACATCTGGATACGAATTGCCCGTAGCTGTGCTCTCCATGTTGTAGGCATCCCACATAAGCTTCTTTACAAGATATCCTGGGTACGAGCTTATAACCTGGTCGGCAACAGTGTTGGCATCGGTCATATGCGTGTTCTGGTCACCGTCGTCGCCCATAAAGAACACCGTATTAAGCCAAGCGTCGCGATTGGCATTGTCGACATACGAAAGCAACTTGTCAACCATTGCCTTGGCATCAGAAGCATTGACAACCGGCATACGTCCAACGGCAACATCCACCTTGTCGCGGTAGAGAGGATTGGCTCCCTCGCCATCGTCCAACATACCGTAGAAGCCATCGTCGACATAACTATTGATAAGATCGAACGATTCCTCGCTCTCAAAAGCAAGCAGATAGTCGTCGGCATTGTACTGTCGGCAAAGCGAAGTTTTGAATCGGTTGTCCCATACACTGCCACCAAGCAGCAATAGATACTTAGGCTGTTCGGCCTGCGAAGAGGCTCGGTCGTACAGCATCTTGAGATAGTGGCGATAGGCAGAGGCATCAGGTGTGCCACTTGAAAACTCGTTGTACAGCTCGTCGGCAGGCACAATGTTTACACTCATACCGTCTCGCTCCTCATGCATCTTCTTTATGCGCTGCGCCTGAGCAAGGAGTTTTTGGGATGTAGGTATAATTATAACCATGTCGGCTTGCGGGTCGGCATGATGGTTCTGGTTGGTTATGTTGTACACATACTCGGGTGCGGGAAAGGCGGTAGCGGAAAGAGAAGGAACGGATTGCGGGGAACCCCAAGAGAGCGACACATAATCGAGACGTGTGTATCCGCTCATGACACGCAACACTATGCGCTCGCGACCAGACGCGCTGCGCGTTTGCAACTGTGAGAATGTTACGGTTTGACTCTGTGCCTTGATAGATCCCGATGCCGAGCTGTATATAGAGGCATACGTCGGAAAGGTGTAACCGTTGTGAGTGACAGACATAAGAGTAGGCGCATCAGACACAATGCTTACTGTGAGAGCAGAGCTTGATGAAGAAAAACGCAGAGAACTGTCGAACTCGACAACAAGCGAATCGCCTGCATAAAGTAGCTTGGAGCCACATAAGTTGCGACCCAACTGTGCATAGGCATAATCGTCGACCTCGTAGAGATCGTGGCACAAATCGGCTTGAGGAATAGTGGCGACAAACTGTATAGAGTCTGCATAGTAGGTGGGATCGGCATCGCTTTCGGTAAGAAAATAGTAGCCGTAATCGGAGTATGGATTGCGTTTACGCACATGATTGTTGGTACCGGCCGACCAAGACACCGGTCCACGACCGTAGAACAGTCGGCGTCCGTCTGCAGTATTGTATGTTGGAAGTTCACGAAGGTCGTCGCAACTGATAAGATCGTCGGCTTTGAGCTTCTCGTTTTGCAGGTTTCCACCATATCCATAAACCTTAACCTTGGCAAGATTGCTGAATCCAGCCTTGCGCACAACGGCATCGGTAAGCTGGTAGATGCCAGAAGAAGGTACACGAATCTTAGCCCACTTGCCACTGCGCAATACGCTCTTCTTGGCATATCTATCGGCTGGAGCAACATTTTCGGTCAACTGAGACGACTGCATAGGCGAGTTAACCCGGGCAAGGCGCGTCGTAATAGAAGCAGCCTTGGCTTGGGCTACACGGCGAAGCATAAAACTTGCGAGCACCTGATATTTGCCATTACGCATAACGACAGGGCAGAATTCGGCATGGAGCATAGGCAGCTTGCGGTCGAACGACACATAGCTGCGTACCTGCGGCAATGCAGGAGGCAAAGCTGTAGCGAGACGGCTATAGGCTACAATATCGGCAGAGGGCATATCTACAAACTCGGGATATACTATCTCGAACGTGTATGTGGAGTCGCGATAGGCAGCAGGCAGACTCTCGGTATGGGCAAAGAGAGGCAAAACAGAGTCGACCTTCACTTCCTGCGAAGTAAGGTTGTAGAACTTCTGCGCCATAGCCGACACGGATGTCATGCACAGACACATTATTATATATATGGCTCGCAAGTTTATTTTCATAATTAGTTACATTGTTACTATTTTGTTTTAGGGGTGACAGTCAGTGGCATGACTATTTGCAGTTGAACTCAAGCACCTTGCGGTCCTCAATATATCCCTCGAAATGGTCGTCGATATTAACTGGTCCTACGCCAGCCGGAGTTCCGGTATAGAGAATATCGCCAGTCTTAAGAGTGAAGTACTGCGAGATGTAAGCAATAAGCTCGTCTACCTTGTAGAGCATATCAGAGGAGCATCCCTCCTGAACGGTATTGCCATTGATGTCGAGATGGAAATGAATGGCTTGTATATCGCGGAACTTGTCAATAGACACCCACTCGCCCAAAGCAGCCGAACCGTCGAAGCCCTTGCACAAGTCCCAAGGCTTGCCCTCGGCACGTAGTTTAGACTGTAGTTCGCGGGCAGTGAAGTCGATACCTACGGTTACAGCATCGTAATAGCGATGAGCAAAACGCTGTGGAATAGTCTTGCCTAATCGGCAGATGCGCACAACAAGCTCGGTTTCATAGTCGATACGTCCGAGGTGATCGGGGATGAAGAAAGGCTTGTGATCCTTAAGCAAGGCGGTGTCGGCCTTAGTGAAAATCACAGGACTCTCTGGTTTATATAACGAGCCATGAAGCTCTTTATTGTGTTCGAGGTAGTTCATACCTACAGCAAATATCTTCATAATGCAATGATATATGGTGGCAAAAACAAAAAAGGAGTTGCGAAAGAGCTTTCACTCCTCGCAACTCCCAATATAATAATATGCGTAATTGATTGCTCTAATTACTCAGCAGCAAGAGTGAAGCGCTTGTAAGCAACAATCTTCAGATCCTTGTCCTGCTTCTTGAGGTAGTCGGCAACGCTCTGCTTGTCGCCATCGCCAAACTGGAACTCCTGGCAAACGAGGCAGTTCTCCTTAAGGAACTTGCCAACACGACCCTTAGCAATGTTCTGGATCATGTTCTCGTTGAGGTTAGCAGCCTTCTCAGCAGAAACGGTCTCCTTGATCTCGCGGAACTTAACAACGTCCTCTGCGGTGATCCATCCCTTGCCCTGGTTAGACTCGATGTGGTCCTCAGAGTCGAAGTGATTAGGATTGAGACCAGCCTTCTTAAGGGCAACCTCAACAGCCTTCTCAATCTGCTCTTCCTTAGTCTTCTGAACAGCAACCTTGTGCTCTTCCTCCTTAACAGCCTCAGGTACAGAAGCCTCGTCGAGAGCGATAGGCTTCATAGCAGCAACCTGCATAGCGATCTTATGACCAGCCTCCTCGTTGTTCTGGTTGAGCTGAACCATAGTACAGAGAGTATGCTTCTTCATGTGGTCGTAAACCTCGATGTTCTCACCCTCGAGAACGTTGTAGCCATCAAGCTCCATCTTCTCGCCAGTGATACCCGAACGCTGTGTAACAGCAGCCTGAACGTCAGCCTCGCCAAGCTTAAGAGCCTTAACCTCGTCAAGAGTCTGAGCCTTAGCCGCGATAGCAGCGTCGAGGATATCCTGTGTCAACTTGATGAAGTCGGCACCATTAGCAACGAAGTCGGTCTCGCACTTAAGAGCGATCATAGCAGCAAAATTGCCTTCCTTCTTAACAAGAACACAACCGTTAGAAGTCTCACGGTCAGAACGCTTAGCAGCAATAGCGAGTCCACGCTCACGGAGCAACTCCTTTGCCTTATCGAAATCGCCTTCAGCCTCAGTGAGAGCCTTCTTAACGTCAGCAAGACCAGCACCTGTCATGGCGCGAAGCTTCTTGATATCTTCAATTGAAATAGCCATTGTTTTATATTTATTAGTTATTAATTAATAATGTTCTTAATAAACGCTTATGCCATTAACCCAAAAATCGGAAATTCTCCATTCCTGATAAAGAATTTCCGATTTTGTATAATAGTCTATTGATTACTCGGCAGCGGCCTCTTCCTTGCGAGCCTTACGGGGAGCCTTGCCCTCCTTCTGCTCAGCAGCAGCCTTCTCATCAGCCTTCTCTACCTTGCGCTCCTCAAGACCCTCTGCGATAGCACCGCAGCAAGCTGAGAGAACTACGTCGATAGAATCCTTAGCATCGTCGTTAGCAGGGATGATGTAGTCGATATCGCGTGGGTCAGAGTTAGTATCTACCATAGCGAATACAGGAATACCAAGGCGGTTAGCCTCTTTCACTGCAATATTCTCCTTCATTACATCGATAACGAACAAAGCGCTAGGAAGGCGAGTCAAGTCGGCAATAGAACCGAGGTTCTTCTCCAGCTTAGCACGCTGACGTGTCACCTGCAGAAGCTCACGCTTAGAGAGCTTAGAGAATGTTCCGTCGTTCATGAGCTTGTCGATGTTCGCCATTTTCTTCACAGCCTTGCGGATTGTCGGGAAGTTGGTGAGCATACCGCCCGGCCAACGCTCGATAACGTAAGGCATGTTTACGCTCGCAGCCTTCTCGGCAACGATGTCCTTAGCCTGTTTTTTAGTAGCGACGAACAAAATCTTCTTGCCCGACTTAGCGATCTGCTTCAAAGCCTCAGCAGCCTCGTCAACCTTAGCTACAGTCTTGTGCAAATCAATGATATGAATGCCGTTGCGCTCCATAAAGATATAAGGAGCCATTGCGGGATTCCACTTACGACGGAGGTGGCCAAAGTGACAGCCTGCCTCTAACAACTGGTCAAAATTAGTTCTTGACATTTCTTTGTTTTGTTAAATTGTTTACTTTCCTTTGAGTTGAATTGAACCAGCCCACGAGTAACGAGTGTTGAATTAGGAATTAGGAATTAAGAATTAGGAGTTATAATTAGTAACTCGTCATTCGTAACTCGTCATTCCATTTCGGTCTCGCGAGTTTGGATGCTAAACTTTGGAGATAGCTAAGCCACACATATCGTGCACGGTGTGCTATATATATAATAATGTGTCTCAGCCAGAGTCCAAATATTAACGCTTGCTGAACTGGAAGCGACGACGTGCCTTAGGCTGACCTGGCTTCTTACGCTCAACCTCACGAGCATCGCGAGTGAGGAAGCCCTGTACCTTAAGTGTCTTCTTGTCCTCAGCGTCTACCTTAACGAGAGCGCGGGCAATAGCAAGGCGAAGAGCCTGGCTCTGACCTGTAAAGCCGCCACCGTCGAGGTTGCACTTAATATCGTATTTTTCCTCTACACCGAGCAACTGCAGCGGCTGCTTAACCACGTACTGCAGAATTGCTGATGGGAAGTACTTAGCGAGTTCTACTTTGTTGATAGTGATCTTACCGGTGCCCTCTGTGAGATATACACGAGCTACGGCACTCTTACGGCGACCAATTGCATTAATCATTTCCATCTTCTATGCTTTATTTATACTGGTTAATATCAATAGCCTTTGGCTGCTGAGCCTCGTGCTTGTGCTCTGTTCCATCATAGATGTAGAGGTTGTCGAGGAGGCGACGACCGAGAGGACCCTTAGGAAGCATACCCTTAACGGCGTGACGGATAATCTTATCCATGCCATCAGGACGCTTGCGGAGCTCTGCAGGAGTATTGAAACGCTGACCTCCAGGATAGCCAGTATAGCGTGTGTAAACCTTGTCTGTTTCCTTCTTACCAGAGAAAACAGCCTTGGCTGCGTTGATGATGATTACGTTGTCTCCACAGTCTACGTTAGGCGTGAAGTTTGGCTTGTACTTTCCGCGGATTAATTTTGCTACTTTAGAGCAGAGACGACCTACTACCTGGTCTGTGGCATCGATAACCACCCACTCCTTCTTAGCTGTTTCCTTGTTTACGGAAATAGTCTTGTAACTTAAAGTGTTCATTGTTTAAATTAAAATATTACTACTAAAAAACATTCATTTTTTGCACGAGCGATTCACTAACCACGCCGCTTGGCCTATTCTTTAGCGCACGCTATTAACACTCTCATGCAGGGGACTCTAAGTGTATCCCCGATTAATCGGTCTGCAAAATTACTCATTTTTTATGACATGAAGAATAGAGATGTATAGAGGGATAAGAGTTTTATATTTATTTAACATATTAAGACATATACTATACTATTCAAATGTTCATCCGATATTTGGAGTGATACAAGCTGGAGTTTATCGTGGAAGTTGGCGTCTTGATGTTCGTATAATGGACGTACAATCTTACTTGTAGTTCTTTTGTATGCAGTTCCCACAGAATGCACAGACTACACAGAAGCCTACGGGCTTAAGCTTTTGGAATCCACAGAATGGCCTACGCTTCGCGATGCAAGAATCCACAGAAATGATTGCTTGCGCCGCCATAGGCGGCGAACCATGCTAACCTCGGCGACGCTACACAAGCAATCAATTCTGTGCCTTCTGTCGTATGACGCGCAGCGTCTATACGCTCTGTGGATTCCAAAACCTTAAGCCCGTAGGCTTCTGTGTAGTCTGTGCATTCTGTGGGAACTACAAGCAAAGTAGTTCAAGTACAAGAGCCTCTCCCCGATAAACGGCAATTTACACTTCTATCACTCCATATTCCGGATGAACCTATTTAAAATACTCAACAAGAATATTGACGACAAGCGCATACCATAAAAGGTAGAGACAAACACTTAAACAGCCGTAACAACCGAATCGGAGAAAGCACATATATAATAAGGTATAGGGATACAACAGGTTTTTATGTTTACGCACACAATATTAGGTAGTATCTAAAAGTAAATTAAAAAAGCGAAAAACTCGGTTTTTTACTTGGTAGTAACAATCAAAAAAGCTATATTTGCGTTGTTGAAATGACACAACGATAATCTATATAAAACAACTAAAAAACCTTTTACTATGAATGTTGAAAAAATTATGCACGACCTCGAGGCTAAGCACCCGGGCGAAGCAGAGTACTTGCAGGCAGTTCGCGAAGTCCTTATCTCTATCCAGGACGTTTACAACCAGCACCCAGAGTTTGAGAAAGCAAAGCTCATCGAGCGCCTTGTAGAGCCCGAGCGTATCATTACGTTCCGTGTGCCTTGGACAGACGACAAGGGCGAAGTGCATGTAAACATAGGCTATCGCGTACAGTTCAACGGCGCCATTGGCCCGTATAAAGGTGGCTTGCGATTCCATCCTTCTGTAAACCTCTCTATCCTTAAGTTCCTCGGATTCGAGCAGACATTCAAGAATGCTCTTACTACACTGCCTATGGGTGGCGGCAAGGGTGGTTCCGACTTCTCTATCCGTGGACGTAGCGACGCTGAGGTTATGCGTTTCTGCCAAGCTTTCATGACAGAGCTTTACCGTCATATCGGTCCTGACGAGGACGTTCCTGCAGGCGATATTGGCGTAGGCGGCAGAGAGATAGGCTACCTATTTGGTATGTACAAGAAACTTACACACCAGTATCAGGGCGTGCTTACAGGCAAGGGCCTTGAGTTTGGTGGCTCACGCATCCGTCCTGAGGCAACAGGTTATGGCGCCCTATACTTTGTACAGCAGATGCTTGCCACACATGGTCTTGACCTTAAGGGTAAGACAGTGGCTATATCTGGCTTCGGCAACGTGGCTTGGGGTGCAGCAAAGAAGGCAACCGAACTTGGTGGAAAGGTGATAACAATATCTGGTCCTGACGGCTACATCCTTGACGAGGCTGGTATCGCAGGCGACAAGATTGACTATATGCTCGAGCTTCGCGGATCTGGCAACGACATTTGCCAACCTTACGAGGACGAATTCCCTGGCTCTAAGTTTGTTGCAGGCAAAAAGCCTTGGGAGGTTAAGGCCGATATATACCTGACATGTGCTACACAGAACGAGCTTAACGGTGCCGATGCTGACATGATTTTGGCACAGAAGCCATTGTGTGTTGCCGAGGTTTCTAACATGGGTTGCACAGCCGAAGCTGTTGACAAGTTTGTTGCTGCAAAGCAACTCTTTGCTCCTGGCAAGGCTGTAAACGCAGGTGGCGTGGCAACATCAGGTCTTGAGATGACTCAGAACTCAATGCGTCTGAGTTGGAGTGAGGCAGAGGTTGACGAGAAGCTGCACTACATTATGCACTCTATACACGAGCAGTGCGTGAAGTATGGCAAGCAGGCCGACGGCTACATCGACTATGTTCGCGGTGCAAACATCGCTGGATTTATGAAGGTGGCCAATGCCATGATGGCTCAAGGTATAGTATAACATTAATAAGGGTGTGTCAAGTCTCATTGGTTGAGCTTTGACACACCCTATAGCTTTATATCATCCCACATTTGCGCCCCACTCTTCAATGAAAACACAACCATATTTATATTATTATAGTGAATTTAAGTAGGATAATTTTGGCAACAGTTGTTGCCCTCACATCACAGATAGCTATTCCCATCAGCGCACAGACGCAGAGGGGAAAGGCTTCCTTTTACTCTAAACGCGCCACTGGAGCACGCACAAGTAGTGGTGAGCGCATACACCATGACAGCCTTACCTGTGCACATCGTTCATATCCATTTGGCACATTGCTAAAAGTAACCAACGAGCGCAACGGTAAGTGGGTAATAGTAAGGGTTACTGACCGTGGTCCACATACACGCGGCAGAATAATAGACCTGTCGCATGGAGCGGCACGAAAAATAGGAATGATAGACCAGGGTATAGCGGTTGTTAAGGTAGAACGCTACCACAATAGCAAAATACCATATCTTCCGGAAAAGGAAGATATGCCAGAGATAGACTTCGAGGTAACCGAATACACCTTGCCAGAAAGCGGCATACTCCACTTCCCCAAAAAGGGTAAACAATACAAGCAGTATGTGAAGACAGTGGACGATGACGACTGAAAAACACGACAATGAATATTCATCGAACAGCTATAGGCTATCACCATGCGACAATTATCGCACAGTGGTAACCTTAACTACAGTGACATAAGATATAGGCTTGTCGTTCTTTTGCGCCGAAACAAGCAGGCGTATCTCTCCATCCTTAATGCGACTGTCGGCCTTAACCGTAGCTGTATAGCGCAAGCCCTGGCCAGGCATTATGTTCTCTACACGCACACTCGGCGATATATATATGCGCTTATTGGCCTCAGCCTCAACAACTGTAGGCAAGAAGTCGTATATAGGAGCCTGTGTCTCGTTGTACATCTCGAATATCACCTTGCCCACTTCGCCTCCATGAAGCACATTAGGCTCTGCAGTATCTACAAACCTAACATTCTTGATTGTGATTCTGCTTACCTCGGCATTCGCCTTAGCACCATATATCTGCTCCACACGACTGGCATCAACCGACTCTTGCATGCCCTCGCTATGACTTGACTGTGCCGGCGAAGCCGACATATCAAAGTCGATACGATCGTCGCCCGAATTTGTGCTGTCAACCATCTGTGTAGGGTCAATATCGTTGGACGGTTGCTGATTATTGCTGTAAGGCTGTTCGTAAACAGGAGTAGTTGACCTACCTGTAGGCTCACCATTATCAGAATACGGCATATATGTATCGTCGGGCTGGGTATACGAATCGTTATACGACCTATCGCGCTGAGCCTTTTGGCGCTGTATACGCTGATTGCGTCGAGCCAAGTCATCGCTTTGGTCTTGATGCTGCTGTTTGTCGGCTGTATTGCCAATAACTGCACCCATAGCAGCACCACCTGCCATACCAACTATAGTGCCTACATCACTGCCATGCGGACCACCGACAATACCACCAATGGCAGAACCCAATACAGAACCGAACGAGCTACCAGCATAGGCACCCGCTCCAGCTCCTGTAGTGCAACTGCTTGCAACAAGAGCCACACTCATTATAATAACAGAATACTTCTTCATAATAGTTCAGTTTTATATTGCAAAGTTATTGTTTTCTGACATAAAAGACAATATTTAATCTATAAAAGTAATTTAAAACATTCTATAGAGAGCAATATGGAACAATTATAAAGAAGTATTCTACAATTTAAATGCAGCGATGTTGCTATATTACTTCAAACGGAACACCTTTGTCTCGTGAGCCTGCACCTTACCCTTCCAGCTCTTGGCATTCTTGGCAATATCACGGTGCTGCCAAAGGTCGCGCACAGTATACTTGCCCGAAAGACCAAGCTTGGCAAAGTCGGCAGTAAGTGTAAGCGGAGCATCCGACACATTGAGCAGAGCCACAGCATAAGAGCCATCGGCAAGCGGTCGTACAAAGATTTGATGAGTATCAGTATTGACCTTGCGCTCGGCCACCTTTCCGAGAGGATCCTGGTTGATAGCAATAACCTCGCGGTTTAGCAATATGCGTCTATCCTCCTCGCTAACCTTGCGCATATCGTTGGTCATGGCAAGCGGCGACGAGAACATACACCATAGACTCATCTGTGTTTGGTATTCGGCCTGTGTACATCCCTTTCCGCCCAAAGCACTTGACGGACCGCTGACACCATGCAAACCTACAACGAGCATATCCATATCAGGCCACTGACCCTTGCGTGCGTATGAAGAAAGCGGAGAAGTGATGTTGACGATATCGAGGATGCCCATGCCACCCTCATTAGTTACGTCCTTCCACATATCACGAACATCGTAAGTGGTACGCCAAAGTTGTCCGCCAACCTCCTCACACCATTCCTCGCACTGACGCTGTCCCCACTCGCAAATACCAAGAGCTATATCGCGTCCAGACTTTGACAGAGCATCAGCCATTGTACGATAGCGCTGGCGTGCAGTGGCACTGTCGATAGGAGCATTGCAATAGTCGTACTTAAGGTAGTCGATACCCCATGAGGCAAATGTACGGGCATCCTGCTCCTCGAACCCAAGACTTGCGGTCCATCCGCCACATGTAAGCTGGGCAGCATCCGAGTATATACCAAGCTTCATACCCTTAGAGTGAACATAGTCGGCAAGTGCCTTGATACCGTTAGGAAACTTCTTTGGATCGGGTATCATATTATTGTGAACATCGCGGCCACCCTGCCACAGGTCGTCGATAAATATATATTTGTAGCCAGCGTCCACGTATCCGCCCTCCACCATGGCATCGGCAGTCTCGCGTATCAGCTTATCTGAAATATCACCCTGGAAGAGATTCCATGTCATCCAACCCATAGGAGGAGTGGGAGTAAGCTGATTGCGTGGTGTAGACTGTGCAGAGACAGACAACGAAGAGGCGAAAAGAGCCGCCGAAAGAATAAAAGATTTGTTCATAGTTATTAATAGTATTATTGTTGATTAGTTTTACGTTGCAAAGTTATTCAAAATATTTGCCATTCTCAACATAATTATGTATTTTCGTGAACAAAATCAATCCAAAATGCAAAACGAATCAAAAATATGTCTCTTTGAAGTATGCGCCAATGGTGTAGAGAGTTGTCTGGCAGCGCAAGAAGGCGGTGCCGACCGTGTAGAACTGTGTGCTGGAATACCCGAAGGAGGCACCACACCATCATACGGAGAAATAAAAATAGCACGACGTATGCTCAACACGACACGTCTGCATGTGATAATACGCCCACGAGGTGGCGACTTTCTGTACACGCCACTCGAAGTGGAACGCATGGAAGAGGATATACGCATGTGCCACCAGCTCGGTGTAGACGGAGTTGTAATAGGATGCCTTAAGGCAGACGGCAGTATTGACATAGAGAACAACCAACGTTTGAAGGATGCAGCAGGCGATATGTCGGTTACATTTCATCGTGCATTCGACCGTTGTGCCAACCCTATGCTTGCACTCGAACAACTGTGTGAGCTTGGCATAGACCGTATACTGACATCAGGACAGCAACCCACTGCAGAGCAAGGCATCGACCTGTTGCGCACACTAAACAAGGCAGCAGCCGGACGCATAAAGATACTTGCCGGTTGCGGAGTGAACGAGAACAACATAAGCAAGATACACGAAGAGACAGGAGTTAACGAGTTTCACTTCTCGGCACGCATACCTGTAAAGAGCCATATGCAATATGCCAACCCCAACGTATATATGGGCGATAAGGATGCCGACGAGTCGACACTGATGTACACATCGGCAGAAAGGGTAAAGGCTACTATCAGTAAGCTAAAATAAGAAATGTGGGGTTTCCCTACTCTATTTTAGGGAAAATCCCTGTGATATTGTCGCATAAATTGCTACCTTCGCCGTTGAAAACAAAAGGAAACAATAAAAACAAGCAAAGATGAAGAAGATTTTACTGATGGCAATAGCAGCCCTTATGCTGTATATTGCACCTGCCAACGCACAGGCATACAAGAGTAGCCGCTACTACAACGACCGCACAGGACACCTTGACTACTCGCAGAACCATTACGACAGCTTCTTTGGCCAGAGAGCCAACTATTATGGCTTACGTATAGGTCCATCGTTCTCAACAGTCAATTCGGACGACCCTAATCTTGACGGTGGCAACTCGCAGACAGGTCTCAACATCGGTGCCGTTGTGGGATTTGCCCTTATCGACCAAGAGCCGCTCTACATCGAGACCGGACTATTCTATACCGAGAAAGGTGGAAAGAAGATGCTAAAAGACGGCAAGAAGATGACCTACGACCTTAACTACCTTGAGTTGCCAGCAGTGGTTAAGTATGCCATCGAGATAGACGATGACTTCTCTGTACAGCCTTTTGCAGGCTGCTATCTTGCATGCGGAATAAGCGGAAAGATACGCAACTATGAGGAGCGCAAAGCAGAAAGCTCATTCTCAAAACAATATTTCCAGAGATTTGACGGTGGTTTGCGCTTTGGATGCGGCGTAGGTTACGACATGTTCTATGCCGACCTTACATACGACGTGGGCCTATCTAACATCTGCCACGACGAGTTCGACAAGTCGCACAACGGATGTCTAACACTAAACTTTGGTGTAAACTTCTAAAAGCTCTATTAAAGAGGTTTAGTCAAATTTGACTAAACCTCTTTTTTCATACTCTGTTGTCTACGGTATTCGGTAGGCGACACACCGAGATAGTTCTTAGTGAACTTACCAAAGAACGACAGGTTGGGGAAACCTAACCTGTCGGCTATCTCCTTAATAGACAGGTTGGAGTGCTTAAGATAGCGTTCAATAGCCTTAACCGTATACTCATGAATCCACTCAAGAGCAGTCTTGCCGCTGACCGACTTGGATATAAACGACAGATACTTGGGTGTAATGCACAATTCCTCGGCATACTTCTTGACTGAACATGTCCTGCCCTCGTTCTTGGCAAGCAAATCGATGAACTTATGGAATAGCAAATTGGCCTGCTTCATGGTGCCACCGTCTTTGGTGTAATTGACATGTGGAGCAATAATGGCGCACAATTCAAATACAGCACATGTGAAGATGCTGTGCATAATCTCCTTGTGGAAGTAGGCGCTGGGGTGCTGCACCTTATGCTCTATTATAGAATAGTACTTGTTGATGAGAGCCTGACGCTCCAAATCGAGATGTATAATAGGATTCTTTGCCACATACGACAGAAGGTCGAGAGCATCCTTTGTCATCGGGATGTTATGACGGATGGCATTATAAGAGAGTCCGATGATTTTCGACTCGAAGTCGGGCGTCATCATATAGTTGTTAAGATACGAGTTGGGCAGGCAAATCACCACATCGCCCTCCTCGGCAAGCCATGTCTTGTTGTTGATATCGCCCTGTATACGTCCTTTTTTACAGTATATCATCAACACCATATCCAGCTTGACCGTACCCTCAATAGGCTTAGCTCCAATCTTGTCGATTATCACTAAATCACCGTCAGAGTAGTCGGCTATACCCTTACCCAGGATAAAGTCGTAGTCTATATTCTGTTCTTTTTTGTCGTTATTAGTCATACACTTCATTCTTTTATGCTTTGCAAAGATAGTCATTATTACCTTATAGTGTATGCCACAAAATACATATTTAATGTCCTATAATTCTGTTTTATATATTTCTAACATACTAAAGCACATATATAAGCCGTTTCGACTACTAACATATTAGTATGTACTAATATAAAAAACACATAATAATTGTCACGTTATTATCGGAAAAATCGTAACTTTGCAATCAAATCCATAAATACGGATAACAAAGCGATTATATTCTAACATACAACAAATAACATTTTAAACAGATTTAAGACATGAATGTAGCTATTGTTGGTGCGAGTGGAGCTGTAGGACAGGAGTTCCTACGCATACTTGCTGAGAGAGATTTCCCAATTGACAACCTTGTATTGTTTGGCTCAAAGCGTTCTGCTGGCAGCAAATATACCTTTAAAGGCAAGGAGTACGAAGTGAAGCTGCTCCAGCATAACGACGACTTCAAGGATATTGACGTTGCGTTCACATCTGCTGGTGGCGGTACATCAAAGGAGTTTGCCGAGACCATCACCAAGTATGGCGCCGTAATGATAGACAACTCAAGTGCCTTCCGTATGTGCGACGATGTGCCTTTGGTAGTGCCTGAGTGCAATGCAGAGGATGCTCTTAACCGTCCACGCAACATTATTGCCAATCCTAACTGCACCACAATTATGATGGTTGTAGTGCTTAAGCCTCTTGAGGCGCTTAGCCACATCAAGCGCATTCATATTGCCAGCTACCAGAGTGCAAGTGGTGCCGGTGCAGCAGCAATGGCCGAATTGCAGCAGGAGTACGAGGAGATTATCGAGGGTAAGCCAGTAACTGTAAAGAAGTTCCCACATCAGCTTGCCTACAACGTAATACCTCAGATTGACGTATTCACCGACAATGGCTATACTAAGGAAGAGATGAAGATGTTCAACGAGACACGCAAGATTATGCACAGCGACGTTCGTTGCTCAGCAATGTGTGTACGTGTAAGCTCATTGCGTTCTCACTCTGAGAGTGTATGGATTGAGACCGAGAAGCCTATCTCTGTAGAAGAGGCTCAGAAGGCTATCGCTGCAGCTCCTGGTTGTACACTTAAGGACGACCCTGCAAACCTTGTTTATCCTATGCCACTTGAGACAGCTGGCAAGGATGATGTTTATGTAGGACGTGTACGCAAGGACATTGCTGACGACTGCGGTTTGACATTCTGGCTATCAGGCGACCAAATTCGCAAGGGTGCGGCTCTCAATGCTGTGCAGATAGCAGAGTATCTGTATAAGGTTGGCAACTTGAAGTAACCAGAAGTAAATATACAACTAACGCCAATTATACGCTTATCATGAGCGCATAATTGGCGTTAATTGTTTAAATATATAATTGACGTTATTGCCTTATTCATTAATAAACATGTAATTGATACCAATTACATATTGCCCAAATAACGCTCTGCCTCCAATGCAGCCTTACAACCAGAACCTGCTGCTACAATAGCCTGACGGTATGTAGGGTCGGCACAGTCGCCTGCTGCAAACACACCCTCAACATTTGTTCGGGGTGAAGCACATACAGTCTTTATATAACCAGTTTCGTCACACTCTACATATGGGCGGAATACCTCGGTATTAGGACGATGACCAATAGCAAGGAAGAAACCGTCTATAGGCAAGTCGTAGTGCTCCTCGTCTGCCTCGCCCTTGCGCTTAACAAGGTGAGCACCCTCAACACCATCGTCGCCATACAGCCCCTCTGTATTATGCTCGTAAAGAATCTCTATCTTATCGTTCTCCTCAACACGCTTGCGCATAACGTCTGACGCACGCAGATACGACTTGCGCACAATCATATACACCTTCTTGCACAATCCAGCAAGATATAGAGCCTCCTCGCATGCAGTGTCGCCACCACCAACTACAGCTACTGTGCGCTTGCGATAGAAGAAACCATCACATGTGGCACATGCGCTAACACCCTGTCCGTTATACTTCTTCTCGTCCTCAAGACCAAGATACTTGGCACTTGCACCAGTGGCAATAATCACGGTGTCGGCCTCAATCTCCTTACCAGTATCTGTTGTCAGTACATATGGCTTCTTCGAGAAGTCGACCTTGGCTATAGAACCTTCGCGAATGTCAGCTCCAAAACGCTCAGCCTGTTTGCGAAGGTCGAGCATCATCTGATTGCCGTCAACTCCCTCAGGATATCCAGGAAAGTTCTCAACGATAGTAGTCTGTGTAAGCTGTCCACCTGTCTGTATGCCGCAATACTCCACTGGAGCCAAATTGGCACGGCCTGCATATATGGCAGCAGTATATCCGGCAGGACCGCTACCTACGATAAGGCACTTTACGTGTTCTCTATTTTCCATTATTATAGTTTGCTTATTGGTTATGTATCGGAGTTACAGCAACTCCTCAATCTGCTTTGCTATGTTGTCAAGGCTTTCGGTAGGCTCAAAGCGGGCAACTACCTGTCCACGCTTGTTTGTAAGGAACTTGGTGAAGTTCCACTTAATGTCGCTTGTTTCCTTATAGTCGGGAGCATCCTTGGCAAGAATCTCCTCAAGCACTGGTGTAAGCTTGTGTGCTGGGTCGAAACCGGCAAATCCCTTTTGATCCTTAAGGAACTTAAACAGCTGATCGGCATCATCGCCGTTAACCTTAACCTTCTTAAAGCGAGGAAACTCGGTACCGAAGGTTGTCTTGCAGAACTGATGTATCGACTCGTCAGTGCCTGGGGCCTGTGAGCCAAACTGGTTGCAAGGGAAGTCGAGCACCTCAAATCCTTGAGCGTGATATTTCTCATACAACTTTTCCAGCTCCTCATACTGCGGTGTAAAGCCGCACTTAGTGGCTGTGTTTACGATGAGCAGCACTTCGTTGGCATACTCCTTAAGAGATACTTCCTTTCCCTTTCTGTCTTTAACAGAGAATTCGTATACAGTTCTCATTTTCTTATTTATTTGTGTTTATAAGTTTTCTTGTTCTTCTTACCTTATTATATATGAGCTACAAAATTAGAAAAAAATAATGAAAAACAAGAAATGAATAGGGAAAACCCTACTTTATAATATGGATTTTATCTATACTCATTCAAATTTGTTTTATTAAATTTGCAACATAAAACAAACAAGCACGTTATTATTAAAGCAAAAGTGCAACAATTTAAAACAAACAGTAATATGAAAAAGATTTATACTTACCTCACACTCTTTATGCTGGCTCTTTCGCCGGCTATGCTCACAAGTTGTGACAATGACGACCCTTGGTATGACGACTATTACGGTTGGTACGAAGATGAGGACGACCGATACAACAAGCCTTACGACCAAGGCAGCGACCAGTTAGTAGATATGGCACAGACGCTTAACGGTATGTGGAGAGGCGAAGCAAAGAACTTTGTATACGAGGACAACGTGGCATACGAGACCAAAATATTCGTCGACTTCACCTTCACACAATACTCGCGCAACTCAAATAATGGTGTTGGATATGAGACCGACTATGCACAGGCTTACGACAAAAACGGCAATCCGCTGTACAACACAGACGGCTCACCTGTATACGACAATCAGACTATGCAGTTCAAATGGTACATCGACCCTCGCACATACAATATATATATGGAGTATGTTGAATCGGGCGCAAAGTATCTACTCGACTTCAATGGCAACACTAACGACTCTGGTTTCATGCTTGGATGGAGCGACAAATATAACAAGGAGATATTTGATGGCGTAATGGAAGGCATCAACGTAGACGAGCGCGTATACTTCTCTTGCGACCGTGCAAACAACACACGTGCAGCAAGCGGCACTGCAACAACCAATACACGCAAGTTGTCGTTTGGCAAGGGCAAGGGTGTTAAGCTTGCTACAGAAGGTCTGAAGGCGGAGTTGCCCAAGAGATAAATACTTATAATTATACATGCTGTATATCCTCCAGCACATTGCCAACAATGTCAAGCATTTTGGCAGTGCTGGAGGATAATTGTTTGTAATACTCGGCTCTCTCCTCAGCAGTTGTTGAAGCATTGGCTTCTACTATGAGTTGCGCAAAACCAGCAACCGAGTTGAGTGGCTCGTTTATATCTGCGTTCATGTTCTGCAGCAAAGCCGTTTTCATACGGTCGGCAGCCTCAGCACGTTTGCGTGCATCCTTTAACTGGATATGCGTAATGGCAAGTTGGTTATGGGTTTCGCGCAGACGCCGTGTTATGCGTCGGTAGAAACCAAAATAGCATTAAGCGGTGTGCGTATCTCATGACTCATATTGGCACGTATGGCTCGTGTGGTTTCAAATCCGTTCATGTTAGGCATGAGGATATCCAGCAGAATGCAGTCAGGTTGCTCGTGTGTAAGGATGTCAAGTGCCTGCTGTCAGCTATTGGCGCTTATGACATTGAACTTTTGTTTTGCAAGCATTCCCTTAACCAGTAAGATATTTACTGGAACATCGTCCACAACGAGGACGGTATATTGCGAATTGTCTGTTGCCATTGTGTTATAAAAAGTTTGGTATCTGTATATTTTTGTATATCCATGCAAAGATATACAAAAATATTATTATGACAGAACAAAAAGAAACAAAAAGCCCTTATACACAGACTATTGTCTTCACGTTCTGTTGATTTATCTATTCGCGCAACGCTCCCGGACTAACACCAAACTCGTCCTTAAAGCACTTGTTAAAGTAAGACGGCGAGGTGAATCCCACTTCGTATGCTATCTCAGACACTGCCTTGTCTGTATGTTCCACCATACGGCGTGCCTTTACAAGTCGTGCCTTGCGCAGAAGCTCTACTGGCGTCTGTCCGGTAAGTGCCTTCACCTTGCGGTATAGTTGTACACGCGACAAACCTATCTTCTCTCCCAATCGCTCGATAGAGAAATCGGAGTCGGAAAGGTTGTTCTTTATAATATCACGCAGACGTGTAACAAAACTTTGGTCTTGCTGTCCAAGTTGTTCCTCGTCAGCAACCTCTTGTGCTCCACCCGAGAATATAGAGCGTAGCATAGTGCGCGAACGTAACAAATTGTCTATACGTGCAAGCAGCACCGAACCCGAGAACGGTTTGGTTAGATAAGAGTCGGCACCCTTGGCATATCCCTCCTCACGTTGCTCTGACAACGAACGTGCTGTAAGCAGAACAACAGGTATATGACTTGTAGCCGTATCTTCCTTAAGCCTTGCCGTAAACTCAATGCCATCCATAACTGGCATCATAACATCGCATACCACAAGTTGCGGCACATAACGGTGCGCCACCTCAAGTCCTTGTTTGCCGTCTGTAGCCTCAACCACATTATATTTCTCCGAGAGCAGCGAACGCAGATACGTCCTCATGCCATTGTTGTCGTCGATGATAAGTACAAGAGGGCGGTCGTTGTCAAAGTCCTCTGCATTGGTTATATGTTCGGTAAGCGTCTCGGCATTGGTATCGGCAGCAATATAGCTGTCGTCTATCATATTGCGATCTATAGCTTGCGATGTAGCAGGCTGATCCTTGGAAGCATCATATCCAGGCTGTGTATCGGGTATGCGCACAACAAAGGTAGTGCCTTTACCAGGCTCGCTTTCGGCATGCACATCACCATTATGCATATCCACGTATGCCTTGACTAACGACAGACCTATGCCTGTACCGCCTATTGCTCCCTTTGCCTGATAGAAACGCTCAAACAAGCGTGGCAGTTCATCGGCACTTATTCCCTTGCCAGTATCAGCCACACGTAGTGTATAGAATCCATCCTTATGCTGCAGACTTGTTGTTATACATCCACCTTCGGGGGTATACTTAAGCGAGTTGGACATCAGGTTGAAGTAGATATGCTCCAATTTGTCGCGGTCGGCTATAACCATAGCCTCTGTATCTACGGCAGATGTATCCACCTCTATATTTATCTTGCGACGCATAGCCACAGCCCTGAAGTCATCTGCCCATGTTTGCAATTCGTTTTGCAAGGCAAAATTATTTAGATGCAATGTCGCCTTATTGTTCTGCACCTTGCGGAAGTCGAGTATCTCGCCCACAAGCTGTATCAATATTCGTGTATTGCGCTGCACCATTTCGAGCATAGTGCGCTGTGTTCCGCGCACAGTTGGATCTTCCAGAAGTTGTTCTACCGGACCAGATATAAGAGTTAGCGGTGTGCGCAACTCATGGCTTACGTTTGTAAAGAACTGTAGTTGCGTCTTTGTCATCTGCTCCATATCCTCTGTCATACGGCGCTGTTGTTCCATCGACTCCTTAAGCTTATTGTTGATACGTGCCTTGGTAAAGTAGGCACGTATAGAGTAGGCAAACGCTCCAATGAGCATCACCATGAATACAATCAGTATCAGCAGATAAAAGCGTTGCGTATTGAAGTCGTCAGCAGCCTTGTCCACACGCGAGCGCAGGGTGGACAAATGGTATTGCTGTCTTACGGTTTCATCGTTCTGCATAAGCAGCACACGTGCATTGTCGCTGGTAACAAGAGCCGACGATAGTTGGTTTTCGCGCTTATACTTCTTGCCAGTTAGTATGTTCATTGCCAACTGCAACACCTCGTCGCCGCGTGTAGGATATATATACGATGCGAAGAGAGTGCCATCGTTTACAAGAGGCAGTCCGCCACCTTGCTGTGGCATAGCGTCGATACCGCAAAACTTTATCTTGCTGATATCCAATCCATGCTTCAAGGCTGCTCGTCTTGCACCCATAGCCATACGGTCGTTGTGTGCGAAGATACAATCGAAAGCATTATAAGGATGTGACAGCAAAGAGTCTATCACACGAAAGGCACCTTGTTCAGTCCAATCGGCATGTAGCTTCTGCACTATACTTATAGCAGGACGTTGTGTCACAATGCTGTCGAATCCATACTGACGCTCAATTGCTGGCGACGATGTAGACAGTCCACACAATTCAATAATTCTACTTCCTTCAGGCAGCGCACTTGATAGATATTCGCCCATCGTCTTGCCTACCTCGTAGTTATCGGCACCAATATATGCCGTATACTTGTTGGAGCGTGTACGACGGTCGAATATAATGACCGGTATGCCCTTCTCGTATGCACGATCTATAGCTGGCGATATACTCACCTGACCTGGTGCAACGATAAGGAGATCTACGTCATCATCGACAAATCGCTCTATCTGTTTGGTCTGCAAACGCACATCATCATTGGCCGATTGTATTCGCAGTTCCACATTATTATAAGATAGGCATGCGATACGCAGCTCCTCATTAAGTTTCTCACGCCACACGTCCTCAGAACATTGCGAAACGGCAATGACAAAGTGCTTCTTCTCGCCTTTGTTGCAAGACACAATTATGGCAAGAAATACTAAAAACACCGACCATCGCAGAATATTGAGCATTTTGTTCATCTGATTTGTTTTTGGGGTTTAAGTTTGTTTTGGTTTAAGTTTGTTTGCAAATTTATATAAAAATATTGAGTTATAAGAGGAATACGAAGAAAAAAAACAAGCGATATTTTTTATCTATACATATTTCATTTTATTGCACATTTGTTTCCTGCAACATTTTTGCAACTCAAGGAACGATTATTTAAATTGTCTACCACTTGTTATTGCTAACTTTGCAATGTCAAAAAAATAATTGATATCAGATATACACACACCAGATCAAATATTAGTTACAATATTTAAAGCTTCAAATTTTCAGCCCCATGCGTGGGGAAATAGGTTCCATATTTAAGATTGTTGTTTTAGATTTAGTAGGTTATAGAGTTAGTTTAGGATTAGTAGACATTGTGTGCCGGAGGTGAAGCGATTTCACTTCCGGTTCTTTTTGTTGATAAAAGGGGCAATCTTGCATCTCTGCAAGGTTGCCCCTTGAAATGAAATTATTTATGACATTTTAAATGGAATGGTTATGAAAGCTTAGAACTTAACATCCAATCCAACACCAAACACATTGTTGTTACGTGTATAGTCGGATGTGTAGTTGAGCGTATTAGTGCCAACGGTCGACTCCTCTGATGTCTTCTTGTGCTCATAGAAGGTGTGGAAGTAGGCCACATTGAGCTTCATACGACTTGTAAGGCGTATTACACCACCAACACCTACCGAGTTGGAACTAACAACAAACGACTTGTCGTCCATATACTCATCACTCAAGCCATAGCTTGTGCACTGCCAACCAGCACTTACAGTAAAGCGCTTGTTGATGTCGTACTCGGCACCAGCGTTGTACTCAAGAGTACCACGGTCGAGCTTCTTATTACGGTTGTTGTATGATGTTGCATTCTTGTCGTCGAACCAGTGGAAACCCACATTGATGCGAAGGTCATCGGTTGGAGCATAACCAGCACCAAGAGTGAGGTAAGCAGGTATGTCGCCAGCTATCTTCTTGCCATCCTCGTACTCGCCTACTGCTTCGCCAAGAGCTGTATCAAACTTACTCTTAATGCCACCCATTACAGCCTGCACCTTAGGATCGCCAAGGATTTTATTATCAACTACTACTTCTGGTACACCCTTAGCGATAAGCGCAGTGCGCAAGTTACCTGCGAGGTTACCAATAGATGGAGCCTGGTTTACCGACTTGTTCTTAAGACGCATACGTGTCTTAAACTCGTACTTAGCCGAGAAGTTCCAACGACCTGTCTTATAGTCGATACCAATGATTGGGGTAAAACCGAGTCCTGTCTGGTCACAGCTAAGAAGAATGTCGGCAGCATCGGTCTTTGAAGGGTCGAGAACTGTATAAAGCGGTGTATTACCTACCTTGATATCGCGAACATATCCATAGTAATTGCATGATGCATATACAGTACGCAAGCCGGCAAACGCGCTGAAGTTATCGCTCACCTTATAGGCGGCGCCAATAGAGATGCCATAGTAGTACTGACGGCCGTGCATATAGCTATCGTAGCTATACTTGCCATCTGAACCGAACATCTCTGAGAAGATATTTTTAGGATATGCAGCTCCCAATGCACCCTTAGCAGCTCCGTCTACAGCACCAGCTAGACCACAAGCGCCCATAGCAGTCTCACCTACAATCTTCTCAAACGAACCCAGTCCGTTGTCAAATGTACACTTGCCGCCACCGCCTGTCAATGCGAGGTTAGCCTGGAACGACCAGCGTCCCTTGTTGTATGCATATTGTAGAGAAGGGATAACGGGAGCGAAAGCCTCTCCCTTGAATTCACGTGGAGTAATAGGGTTGTTCACATTGTTTTTGAACAGATCGTAGCCGTTCTTGATAATACGGGTCTGGTAAGCCAACTGCCAGTTGAGAGACAAATGGTGTCCCTCGCCAAGAAATACAACACCAGCAGGGTTGTAATATACACCGTCAATACCAATAGAAGCCTCACGGCTCATCATACGGTTAAACGCTACATTCTGGTTTGTGTTTGTTAGCAGTCCTCCTGCAAACGATACGCTGCTTGATGCAATCGCTGCTGTCAAGCAAGCCATTTTTAACTTATTCATCTTAATTACCTTTAAAAAATTGGTTGCAAAGGTAAGTGAATTGTCCTATTCTTCCGAATAAGAGTTAGATTATTTAAGTTCTATTAACAGAATTATTAATAAAAGCTGCACAAACCTTTTAGTTTGTGCAGCTTTTTAGTTGATAGCTCTTGCTTTCAATGTCATATGCCACAACCCCTATTTCTTCATTTCCGGATAAGAGATACGGGTGTGGTATATCGACTTAAGACGTTCGATAAGCACAAGCTTGGCAAGGGCAATATCGCGGAATGTGATAGGACATTCCTTGAAATATCCATCAGCAACATCACCATCTATAATCTTGTTCACCAATTCGGCTATGCTCTCTTCTGTATATTCTGGCAATGAGCGCGACGCCGCCTCTACCCCATCAGCAATCATAAGGATAGCTTGCTCGCGGGTAAACGGATTAGGACCAGGATATCTGAATGGAGCTGTGTCTACCTCCTCGTCTGGATGCTCGTTCTTATACTTTATATAGAAGTACTTGGTAAGACCTGTGCCATGATGCGTAACGATAAAGTCGCGTATGATGGCAGGCAGATTCTCCCTTTCTGCCATCTTCACACCCTCGGTAACATGACTTATAACAATGCGCGCACTCTCCTTGTACGGCATATTGTCGTGCGGATTTACACCAGCCTGATTCTCGGTAAAGAACACTGGGTCTACCATCTTGCCTATGTCGTGATACAAGGCACCGGTACGCACAAGCAACGAATTGGCTCCTATCTTATTGGCTATTTCTGCCGCAAGGTTACCCACGGTGATAGAGTGTTGGAACGTACCCGGAGCTACCTCTGAAAGGTTGCGTAACAATCCTCGGTTGGTATTCGAAAGCTCGAACAAGGTAACACTCGATACAAAGCCAAACATCTTCTCGATGATATACATCATTGGGTAAGATATGAGCAAGAACACGCCATTAACCACAAAGTGGTAGTACATATCGTGATCCATAAGCGTGAAGTCGTTGTCCTGTATCATCTGTAGTGCCAAATACACAAAGGCACTGCCCATTGCCACAAGGATTGCTGTCTTAAACACCTGTGCACGGCGTGTAAGTTCGCGCAGCGAATAGATGGCAATCAGTCCTGCTACAATCTGTATGATGATAAACTCGTACTGGTATCTAACCGCAGTTGTACATATCAATATCATGGTGATATGCGACACGAACGCTGTGCGCGAGTCCATAAACACACGCACAAATATCGGTGCCATGGCAAACGGCAATATGTAGACACTCATAAAGTTATGCCGCATCATAAGCGACACCACCACTGGGAATAGCGTTATAAGCGAGTAGAGCATGGCTATTGAACGCGGCTTATTGAAGTAGTCGCGGCGGAACAATGCCAGATACAACGTGAATAGCACCACCATAAGTGTTACGAATATTATCTGTCCGATGAAAGTGCTCGTTATCTCGCTTTGTGTTGCCGAGCGTCGCTTTATCTCGCGCTCAAACGAGTTGAGCACACGATAGGTGTAATCGTCCACAATGTCGCCACGGTCTATAACCTTCTGTCCGCTCATCACCATTCCGCTTGCTGGCGGTATTGACGACAAGAGGTCGTTCTTCTCGGTTTCCGACCGTTCCTTGTCGTACACAAGGTTAGGCTCAATGTAGTTGTTTAGGTTACAGCGTTGCAGTATTGGGCGCACACTTGCTATATGCTCATCAAGAAACAACTGCTCGTAGGCAGACAGCGTAGAGTAGAAGTTGGAGAGAGGCACACCTTGCGCATTGTTGCCTAAAACCACACGCACCATCGTAGTAGAGTCGCGATATATCTCGTTATACTCTGGCGTGTCCATAATACCTGCACTATACAGCTGGCGCAGGCGCTTTGCTATGATGTTGACATACTCGCTCGGCAAGCCTGGTATTCCGTTATGGAAGTCGGCAGTAAACTTGTCTATCTGCTTCTTCTCTACTGCCTGGTCGTAGTTGTAGTAGGGTTGATAGGTCTCAAGCAAGGAGTCTTCCTGAGCCTTTATGGCTTCATCGGTCTTGTAGATAGGAAAGTCGAACTTGGCTATAAACGAACCATACATCCACGGCTTGCCGATATCGTACTTAAACTTTTGGCTCTCGTAGCGTGGCAACGACCACACTATCACCGTAACCGTAACCACGATGAGTGCCAGACGGCTCATTAGGTTGCGCCAGAAGCGACCATTACTGTTGTCTAATCTATACATACGCGTAGTGTTTTTATATGCATTTTGGCTTTTCTTGCCCTTTGGACTGCAATATTACAAAAAAAATGTGAAAATCGGGAAATTTATAGTATCTTTGCACAGAAATAAATAACAAAATAAGTTATGTCAGATAGAAAAGTAAGGGTGCGCTTCGCACCAAGTCCTACTGGACCTTTGCACATCGGTGGTGTGCGTACAGCATTGTATAACTATCTTTTCGCCCGTCAGCATGGCGGCGACCTTGTATTCCGTATCGAAGATACAGACTCTCATCGCTTTGTTCCTGGAGCCGAAGACTATATCATAGAATCATTCCGCTGGCTCGGCATCAAGTTTGATGAGGGTGTATCATTCGGCGGCAATCATGGTCCATATCGCCAAAGCGAGCGCCGTGGAATATACAAGAAGTATGTCGAGCAGTTGCTTGAAGCAGGCAAGGCTTACATTGCCTTTGATACTCCTGAGCAGCTTGAGGCTAAGCGTGCCGAGATACAAAACTTCCAGTACGACGCACGCACCCGTGGTGAGATGTGCAACTCGCTTACTCTCTCTAAGGAGGAGGTTGAGCAGCGCATTGCCGATGGTCAGCAGTATGTTGTACGTTTCAAGATTGAGCCGGGTATCGAGGTTCATGTAAACGATATGATTCGCGGTGATGTCAAGATCAAGAGCGACATTCTCGACGACAAGGTGCTGTATAAGAGTGCCGACGAGCTGCCTACATATCACCTTGCCAATATCGTTGACGACCACCTTATGGAGATTACCCACGTTATTCGTGGCGAGGAGTGGTTGCCAAGTGCTCCACTTCATGTTCTGTTGTATCGTGCATTTGGATGGGAAGACACTATGCCTACATTTGCCCACCTGCCATTGTTGCTCAAGCCAGAAGGTAAGGGCAAGTTGTCTAAGCGTGATGGCGACCGCCTTGGTTTCCCAGTATTCCCATTGGAGTGGCACGATCCTAAGACAGGCGATGTATCTTCAGGATATCGTGAGAGCGGCTACTTCCCAGAGGCTGTAGTCAATTTCCTCGCTCTGCTTGGATGGAATCCTGGCACCGAGCAGGAACTATTCTCTCTTGACGAACTCGTAGAGCAGTTTGACATTCATAAGTGTTCTAAGTCGGGTGCTAAGTTCGATTTCCAGAAGGGCATTTGGTTCAACCACGAGTATATCTTGCGCAAGTCTAACGAGGAGATTGCCAATCTCTTTGCTCCTATTGTAGCCAACAATGGTGTCGACGAAACTATGGAGCGCATCACATTGGTAGTGTCTATGATGAAAGATCGTGTAAACTTCGTTAAGGAGCTTTGGCCATTGTGCTCGTTCTTCTTCATCGCTCCTACCGAGTATGATGCCAAGACCGTAAAGAAGCGTTGGAAGGAAGACTCAGCAAAGGTTATGGGCGAACTTGCCGACGTGCTCGAGTCGATAGACGACTTCTCTATCGAGGGTCAGGAACCCGTTGTAATGAAGTGGGTTGAAGACAAGGGCTACAAGCTGGGCGACGTTATGAACGCCTTCCGTCTTGCATTGGTAGGCATTGGCAAGGGTCCAGGTATGTTCGACATATCGGCTTTCTTGGGCAAGGAGGAAACTCTGCGCCGTCTGCGCAAGGCTATCGAAGTGTTGAAGTAAGACACATTAAATATGTACAACATAGTAATATACCTATATTTAATAGGTGTAGCCATAGCCAGTCTGTTTAACGAAAAGGTTAAAAAGATGTGGCGGGGCGAACGACAGACCATAAAGCTGCTGCGCGAGCAGGTAGACCCTACAGCCAAGTATGTATGGTTTCATGCTGCATCGCTTGGCGAGTTCGAACAGGGGCGCCCCTTAATGGAGCGCCTTAGAGAACTGCACCCTGAATACAAAATCCTACTTACCTTCTTCTCGCCTTCGGGCTATGAGGTGCGCAAGGACTATAAGGGTGCCGACATTGTATGCTATCTGCCGCTCGACACAATACGCAACTCGCGACGCTTCTTGCGTACTGTGCGTCCTGTTATGGCATTCTTCATTAAGTACGAGTTCTGGTACAACTACTTCCACATCTTGCAGCATCGTGGAGTGCCAGTATATAGCGTGTCGTGCATATTCCGTAAGAATCAGATATTCTTCCGCTGGTACGGCAAGCAGTATGGCAAGGTGTTGCGTTGCGTTACTAAGTTCTTCGTACAAAACGAGGAGAGCCGACAGCTGTTGCATAGTATTGGCATCGACGCGTCAGAGGTTGTAGGCGACACCCGATTCGACCGTGTATTGCAGATACGCGATGCTGCTAAGCAACTGCCTATTGTTGAGGCTTTCAGAGGCAACCGCAAGACTTTTGTTGCGGGTTCGTCTTGGGGACCTGACGAGGATATCTTCATACGCTACTTTAACGAGCATCCCGACTGGCAGCTCATCATTGCGCCTCACGTCATAAGCGAGGAACATTTGCAGCAGATAATGTCTAAGCTCAACCGCAAAACGGTGCGCTATACACAGACATCGCCCGAGGAGGCTGCCAATGCCCAATGTCTTATCATCGATTGCTTCGGCTTGCTGTCGTCTATATATAATTATGGTGACGTAGCTTATGTTGGCGGTGGTTTCGGTGTTGGCATTCACAACGTGCTTGAGGCTGCGGTATGGAATATGCCTGTATTCTTTGGCCCTAACAACAAACATTTCCAGGAGGCTCAGTGGCTATTGCAGTCGAAAGGTGGCATAGAAATTAGCTCGTACGACGATTTCAAGACACAGATGGATGCTTTCGTTGCTTCGCCTGAACTTATAAAAGAACGAGGCATTGTGGCAGGCCGTGTAGTTGAAGAGCATACTGGTGCTACACAAAAGGTAATAGATGCTTGCTGGTAAAGCAAGCAGAATCACGAAAGATATAAAAGGGGTGTGTCAAAATAGAAGTTAAAGGAAGTTCTATTTTGACACACCTCATTTTTGTTTATAACTGAACTTTCGCAAGTTCAGAGAATTCAGTAGTTAAAGGAGTTAAGAAGTTCTTGCAAGCAAGCGGCAAAGCCGAGCGAAGCCAAATGCTTTTAATGCTATAAATCTGGGTCGTCGCAAGTTTCATCCATATTTACAGGCATTCCTATAGTTGTTGTTGCCTAATATGATCGCGCCACTGACTTGGCGAAAGCCCCGTTTTCTGCTTAAAAATGCGGTATATCTGTGTGTGCGATGAAAATCCGCACTCTATAGATATGGTATCATTGTTATATTCGGGATTGTTTTTTATTATTCGTATAGCTTCATTAAATCGTATATCGCTTAGCCATGTTCTAAAGTTTGTATGCTCCGAAAGATTGAAGTACTCGGTCAGCTCATACTTCTTGCAACCTAAGTTGGCAGCCAACGAGTATATGGTTACATTACAGTCTTTATACATTCCGTCGGCACACCATTTTCTTAGTGCCGTTTCTATCTGCTTCAAGCGCTCTGGTGATATCTGTTCGTGTGGAGCCAGTGGCTTAAGCTCTTCGTCTTTTATATCAGCGTTGTCTATCTGTTCTGCAAGTTCGTCTTGTTCGTTTATAATATTGTCATCAGGCGAAATATAATAGCCCAATGAAACGAAGCTATGAACAAAGAAGACGATAATGAGCAACATTAGCGGACCTACATATAATAATAAGGTGTTGAAGAGGATAACAATGGGCATAAAGGCTGCCGAAATATATAGTAGGGTTAGACTGGTCTGCGCATAACGCACGTATGGCATAAGGTCTGTAGCCGACTCCTCCAATAGCTTCTTCTTACGCTTTTGTATCTCATCGCGGATAGAATATATGAAGTAGGCCATACTTGCCACAAAGAGTGCAAGCATAACGTATAGCAAACTGCCTATACGTAGACTATCATTTTGTATTACACCACATACAAAGACAATGACAATGAGCGCATAGGCCGCTGCTCCTCGCAAGCAGTAGCGAAGCACATTGTTTTGTGTGCTCTCCATATTGATGATGGAGAGGGTTATTATAAAAGATACGGGGGTATAGAACATTATATTGAACACCGCACCTACGTCTGCACCTTGGCCACGAAAGCCCAAAGTCATCTGCAAGAAATAGTGTATAGAGAACAGGAGCATTGCTCCACAAAGCAACCATCTTGATATCTCATACCGTCTTTCCTTCCATCTTACTTGCAAACTTGCCATTGCCAGATGCAAAGCCAACATAGCTGTAATGGTGCAACATACCAGTTGCAATATAAATAATTGTGTCATTATATTAGTTTTTTACAAAGACAATGCAAACGAGTGCAGCTTGTCTTATACAAAGTTACAAAAAAATCGGTATCACTATTATATTATGATGTATTTTTTATTCTTCGTATATGAAGTAAGAAAAAAAAGGTTCATCCGGAATATGGAGTGATAGAAGTGTAAATTGCAGTTTATCGGGGAGAGGCTCTTGTACTTGTATCTCCTTTGCTTGTAG
>ERZ1034973.232-NODE-232-length-40526-cov-54.562403_pt1 | contig 40526 bp, 68 predicted proteins | sample MGYA00520686_ERZ1034973 | MGnify/ENA primary metagenome ERZ1034973 (study PRJEB33766, sample SAMN09781775) | gut metagenome | biome: gut microbiome | host: Homo sapiens | place: Madagascar | study: EMG produced TPA metagenomics assembly of the PRJNA485056 data...
GCACAATGCCGAAAATCTGGTAAATTTCATGGTCGTTGGTGGCTTTGTTCTGGTTCAGTTGGCTGTCTACGGCGGTCTGTCCTGCGTCCTGGAACTCGATGCCGTCATTCAGGACTACGGTGTTTTCGTCCGAGTCGTTCCCGTACAGCTTGTTCCAGCTCTTTCGGAGGGAGTTGATGACCTCCTGGGTCACCTTTTTCCCGGCCTGGACCTTCAAAAATCCCTTTTTCGCGCCGGTCCGCACCATGCGATTTTCATATTTCATCGTGTTCAGCACGACGGAAAGCTGAGTCGGGTTCTCATCCAGAACACCGTAGCCTCGGAAGCCGTCCTTGGTGTTCCGCAGGATACGAAACAGGACATCGGGACGCCACTCTTTTTGATTGATGTAAAATTTGCCGTCCTTCTCCACCGGGTCGATATCCTTGGTGTAGGAAACATAGTCCGGGTTCACATAGCAGATCTTCCGAATGGTGTTTCTGTCCCAAAGCACCGCCGTATAGCCGTTGCCTCGAACCAGATAGTCCCGGATCATCGCTTTCTTCCACTCAATGGCGTCCAGCGTGTCGCCGGTGTCGTCGTTCAGCAGTGCTAACCGGTAATCTCTTGTAACCTCTTGGGTGTTCTTCCCTCTGCGCCGGTACAGCTTTACCGGCAGGGTAGCGATGATCCCGGAGAGGAAAGAGACGGAAGCGGCCACCGCCGGGATCTCCAAAGCACCGTCTTCCGTGCCTACCTTCGTGCCACCCATAGCAGCGCGGAGGGAGGTATCGAGCGCCCCTTCGTCCAGCATCTCCCTGGTCTCCACTTCCTTTTTTGCGAAAATGCCCATTAAATCACCACCGCTCCCCAGTCAATGACCTCAGAAAACATGGTGTTCTGCTGAAGCATGTAAACGGCGTTGATGAGCGCCGCCACCATATCTACCTTGCCATTCGACTTTTTCTTGTTCACATACCGGTTTAGGTTCGTGTCGAACGTACACCGGGCGTTTTCAAAGTTGATCTCCAACAGTTCGTTGGGTTCGTAAGCAAATTTCCCATCGGCTACCAGTTCAGAAAGCCATTTTGTCGCCGGGTGCAACACGCTGGAGTGCTGTTTTACCTCGCAGGTCACATAGGTTTCGTCCCATTTCTGGGCGGAAGAGAGGGCGTTGTATCGGTCAAAGCCGATGCCCAGAACGGCCACGCCGTATTTTTCTTCCACATTGAACACAAAATCTTCCACAACCTTGTAGTCAATGGTCTTGTCCCCGCAGGCGATGCATTTCCCGGCCCGAATAAACTTGCGGTAGTCAATGCGCTCCGCTCGGTTCTTTTCCTCGATGCGGCCCTCCGGGATAAATGCGATTACGTCCGCATAGACTTTCCCGGCGTCATCGTCCAGAGCCACCATAGCAACCGCTGTGTTGTCGTTGGTCATGGACAAGTCCACGCCCAAATAGACATCTCTGCCATTCCAGTCGATCTTATCCTGCTGGCAGGCGATCACGTCCTGAACGGGAATGTAAGTCTCCGTCCCGACACCCTGGTAAATGATGTTGCAGTGTTTGCACAAGAAGTTCTCGCGCCGCCCTTCGACCTCAATGGCCTGCTGCCGCTTTTTCTTCAAATCTTCCATGATCTCCGGTACTTCCAGAGCCAAAGGATTCGCATGGGCGAGAATTAGATCGTCGGACATCCAGTTTGTCGGGTCATCCGGTTCATACAGCAGAGCAAAAACACTCTCATCCTCCACCACATCATCGAGAATCTTCTTCGCGTACCCGATTTCATCCTCAAACGGGTTCTTGGTCTTCGGGTATTTTGTGGAGATCACGCACCCCAGCTTGTTCAAAATGGTCAGCTGGCCGGACCGCATGGCCTCCAAAGCGTAGGGATTCGGCAGGCCGCCGACCTCATCCGCCAGGAAAACCGACGGAAGTTTGCCGTCCAGGTGACCATTTGAATAGGCCAGGGGATAGTAACTATTCTCCGTCAGGTTGCAGGTAATGGAATCCCGCAGCATTTTGAATTTCTCTTTGCCCCGATATTTACCAACCAGGGCAGGGGAACTCTTGATGATCTCCTCAATGGCGGACTTCACTTCGCGGGACAGCGAACCATCCGGGGCCACACTGTAAAATTTGGAGAATCTAGGCTCCGTCAGGAACAGCAGGATAAAGATCACTGCCACCAGGAACGTTTTCCCATTCTTCCGGGAAATCTCCAGGATAGCCGTCTGGTACCGCCGTTTCTCCGGGTTCTCCCGCCAAACAACACACAGAATCGCCACGATATACAACCATTGGAATCCGGCCAAAGTATCCCGCACGGACTCCCGTGCTTTCAGACCTTTTGCCATTACCATCAAACCGAGCAGCTTCTCGATCTTCTGAAGCTTTGCCAGGTCGATCATGTATTTGTCGCTCTTGCCCTGGGCCACGAAAACAAACTCAGAGCATTGCAAGATCACGTATTTTGGAGCTTTTACCTTTCCAGAAACGACGCTCTTGGCGTACACATACGCCGGGTGATTCTTATCAATCACTGAGCGCCTCCGCCAACGGGTCCGCCGCATCCTTGGTTTTCACTGAGATCACGGCTCCCAGTTTTGCCCGGTCCTGTGGGGAGAGACAAAACGCCGTACAGCCCCAACGCACGGTTGCCTCATACTGTTTCCGGGCGGACATCAGTTTGTTGTTCTCCATCAGCTCCGGGTCATCATTGATCTGTTTGTCGATCATCGCCACCCGATCAAAAGCCACGCACAGCATACCCAGGCCCTCACTGTCCAGAGCCGAAAGCATCTCCGCCTTTGCGTAGTACCCAGAGATCCATTCAAAAATTCTTCGCTGATTCTCATTCAGCCACTCCGGGCACTTCGGTCGTTCATCGCCCCGAAGCATCGCCTCGGTCGCAGCCCTCAAGGCCGCTTCCTGTTTCGTAGCTGCGCCGGTTTTTACGACTGCCGCTTTCGCTGGTCTTCCCATTATTTTCCTCCTCAATTTCTGGTAACTAAAAAACGTACCTAAAATATTGTCCGTAAAGAAGTGAGCAGTGCGGGCCGAGCAGTTACCCATTGCTAACTTTCTACCCACCGGGGGGGATGCTTGATGATATCCCGGAGTTCCCCTCTCCCGATCTCGCCTCTCTCTGCCATGACGTGATGAATATGGCACAGCGTAACAAGGTTATCTATATCAGCACGCATGGAGTAGTCTTCAACCAGTGGTACAATGTGATGCACCTCCATCCGGTCCATTAAATACCTGCCATGTTTTCCGTCGTTGCAAACACGGCACAGATGATAGTCCCTTTCCAGGGCAGCATCCCTAGCTTGATACCATGCGACTGTACGCCGGAACTTATCCAGGCGCTTATCTCTACGCCCCCATACCCTCCTGGGTTTTGCTGGGCAGATATACCCTACTGGGTGGACGCGTCCGCAGTATTTACAACTCTGTTGCATATTCCCCCCGAATAAAAAGAAAAAGGGATCAGCCGCCTAACAAAACGCTAGACAGCTAACCCCTCTCGGCCCTTCCTACCAACCGCTTATGGTAGGGAACACTATTCCATTTTCCAGCGCGATACCGTTCGTCGTTTCTGTTGCACGATCCTGATTTCCTTGTTTTTTCCAGGAATAAGCTCTACACGGTCCCCGCGTTGCAGGATTGCTAATATTTCACGAATCAAATCATCTGGCATATTGCAACCCCCCTTTTTGGCGGTAGGAGTAGGATTTGAACCTACGCAGGCCGTAGCCTCTACTGTTTTAGCAAAACAGCCCCTTTACCGTACTTGGGTATCCCACCGTATCGCCCAACGGAATTGCACCGGGCCTGATAACAGGAGCCACTTTTACGGGCCGTGGCTTATATCTTTTAGGAGGCGAAACGAACTTGAAACCGTCTGCCGTGGTGCCTAGAAATGGTTCATGCGCCATTCCCAGGCGTATACCCGCGTCTTTCCGCGGTGCCATCTGTTTTACACCGTGGCCTTTGGTGCCAGATACAGAAATCTGTTTTTTTGTTTCGGGTCCCGGCAGCGCCTTTATCTGCCCGTGCTTTTCGGCATTCCAACGCCGCTATCCTAGCAAAAATGATTTTTTATCACAAATTATGTCGCCATCCGACAAACCAAAAAAACAAAAGACAAAGACGAAGAGGAGGCGAAGCTTCACCTGCCTTTCTCTTTGAAATTTTGTTCCCAGGGAACAGAGTTGAACTGTTCTGCGCGTCCGCATTGCCCACCCTGGGTTATAGGGTGTGGTTTCCCACACCCAAAAAAGAGGAAAATGAAGAAAGAAGAAGGAACTCCCAAACGAAAGGGATGGAAAACGGTAGCTTTCGCTACACTCTTATTTTATCACATTTGTTTGTTTTTGTCAGTAACAACTTTTTGCGGAGATGGTTTATACCAAATATGGATTTTTCTTCTGTGATAAGCTCTTCTCGCATTCTCTCTGCATTCCTCACAGCTTTTCTTGCCTGGAGAAACAAGGTTTTTGTAACAGCGAGTACAGATGCCGTTTTGATGAGCTTCCGCCTGCTTTTTGTTTTTCCACCGTTGCTGTGGTGTGTCTTTCGGCATCTGCACCGCCCCCTATTTCTCTGCGCATGACGTGTGCATTTTTGCACAGGTTACTCGTTGAATCCGTACACTTTATTGCCGATCATAAAGAAAACCAGCAACTTGTACGCTTCTGCGGCGATGATCTCCACCTTGCACCCTCTGGTGTCACTCCAGCCTTCGCACACGATAACGGCATTTGCATCGGCCATGGCCTTCAGACTCTCGCCCAGAAACCACAGCGGCTTTGCTTCGGTGGGAGCGCCCTGAAAGAAACTCTCCAGGACCTCCACATCGTCACCCCACTTGGCTTTAGCGGCCTTGATAGCTCGCTCCCGTTCTGCCAGGATTTCGGCGTCGGTTTTGCCCCGCATGGGCTGAGAGATAAAGATTTTCATCAAACATCATCCTTTCCGTATACATCTGCCGCAATTTCTCCGGCGCAGGCCGCATAACCAGCCATATCAACCCAGTTGTCCTGGTGTTTCGGATTTTCTTTGGCCCTGCCAACTTTTAACAGGATCATCATCTGCGCCACGTCAACCGGCGTTATATCGCGGCCAATGTCCAGGTACGCCGTCCACAAGTCGGCGATAGCGCCGAAAGAGTCTTCCGGTTTTCCGTATTGATCCTGCCGGTCGTTGCACACGCACTTTTCAGCGGCATCCAGGATGGTTTTGCGGGTGGTGGGTTTTGCGTTCTGGTATTTCATCACGTCGACACACCCATTCCACGCCCCCTTTGCCTCCAAATCGTTGCGTAAGCTAAAAGGCCCTTCGTGGCCGCATTTCGTGCAGCGGACAAAATACCGCGTTTGCTCGTCCTTGGTTGCGGCGATAGCTTGCAAGGTTTTTCCGCCGCACACAGGGCAGGGCTTTGTTTTAAATTCCATTATTTTCCCTCCATTTTCATTTTCTCGACTTCGGCGATTGCCTGCATTGTCCTATGCAGGGATTTAAGCCCTCGTTCTTTCGCCACCACCTGCACGGTTTCCGCCGTGCAGATGATAGCTAGGGCTGCCAGCCAAAACACCATCCAGGGGTGCGCTAACATCCATTCCATTATTTCCCCTCCATTTCTTCTAGCCGCTTCTTGTGCCTCTCCTACTTCCATACGGAAATATCCGCATTGGGTTTCAGGCCCAGGGCGATAGCGCAAGAAACGACGTCGGTGTATTCTTCGTCCAACTTATCCAGGTAGTTCCTTCCGCCCTCTTTAACCGGGTTATCTCCCCGCAAAACTCTGGCGAGTTTCAGGGCGCAGTGGGCCAACTCCATGCACTCCTCTGCTAGGGCTTCATAGCAGGCAGCATAGCCTACCATTGCTGGGAAATCTCCCCAGCATTTCATTTTATCCGGGATGTTCATTTTGCGTTCTCCTTTTCGCAAATATCGACGATGTGTTCGCATAGTGCCGTCGGGATAACACTGCGTTCCACGCTGCCACGCAACCCCTGTGTCCCTGTTTTCGCCCCTCTGGGTGCTCTGATATGGCACGGGGCACCCTTGCGGCAGGGTGGCTTAAACTGCGGGTCAGGGTGGTTCGTCCAGATATCAGTCGGTTTCATTCTGGTGTCCCCATACTGGCAATAGGTAACAGTGTAACGGGGCAGTCCCTGCATCCATGTCATTTTCCTCATCCCGCCGCGTGGATTTTCGATGAACCAGTAGCGCGGTTTTAATTCCCGTATCATCCGCAAAACATTCTGGTCTACGGAATCGCAAAATTTAGCGTAGTCGCTAACAGCGTCCAGGTTGCCAGTTTCCTGATTTTTCCGGCGATGGTGGCTAATAGCCGCGATGGAAAACGTGGCGCAGTCCGGTGAGGCCCAGATAACATCCGGCCTACCGAATTTTTGCAGGATATCATCGGCAGTCAACCCAGCTATATCCGCGTACAGGTCGATGTCCGGGAATTTTTTATCCCATTCGACACTGTAAACGTCATGGCCGCGTTTCTCAAATGCCCGCCCGATGCTACGTGTCCCAGCAAACAGTTCCAAGATTTTCATTTTCTCCCCCTTTCCAACCGTGTCGATTTCAACACGGTTACGCGTTAGTTGTCATTTGATACCTCCATTCTCACGCCGCAGTTAGGGCAGTAGGGCATTCCAGATAAATCAACCCATTCCGACTGTTTCCCGTTTATCCGCAACAAGCCCTGCATACACTCGCTGCATGTCGTACCGTTTCCGACCCTTACCCAATGCCCCCCGCCGCACCGGGGCCACATCGGCGGCAGGCTGGTTTGCCACCAGGCTAACAACCCCAACAGTGTCCCACTCGCTGAGGGGACTTCCGCCAATTTTGCTGATAGCCTCTAACAGCGCTTCTCAATCTATGTATTCAGCCATTGTTATCCCCCATCTCCTGAAACAGCCGGGACGGAGTAGCCGCCTCCTGGCCGACGTATTTCCCAGCGTATTCCTCCAGGATTTCACCGGCCACGGTGTGGTAGTAGATTTGGCAGATTTTCATTCCAGGATAAACCCTGACTGGTTCCGTTGCCACCATTTCGAGCGTCCACCGCCCACGGAATCCAACATCCCCAAACCCCGCTGTGACGTGTACGCCCAGGCCCAGACGGCCCACAGAGGAACGGCCTACCAGCATGGGAACCAGGTTATACGTCTCAGTCCATTCGTCCGTAGATGCTATATAGACGCGCCCAGGTTTCAGGACGTAGCCCTCCGGCGGGATGATAATCTCCCGTGTGCGGTTGTCCCGTTTGGGGTCTAACACCGCCTCCGTGTACACCAGCATCCGATCCAGCAGGCGCAGGTTGTAGCTGTTCGGGCCGAGCTGCTGATCGTTGTATGGGTGTATGATGATATCACCCGATGCCATGCGCTGTCGGATTTCATTCCCGGACAGGATGCCAAATTGATTAAGTTCATTCATTCGTTTTTCCTCCTATGCGGGGCGCAAAGGCCCCGCGATTGTAAGATTTTAGATTAAACGCATAAGCCGAAGCAAACGCCGCCGCCGTAGCTGGCGTAGTAGTAGTAGCTGCTGCCGCCGCTGGTCACAGAGCAAAAGGCCGCGGAGTCGCTCGCATCCGGGGACGCCAACCAATACGGAAACGGCGCACCACTCAGCCGTTTTACGCGGTTTTCCGGCTCCTGGTATCTCGGCAGTTGTTCGCAGTTCTCCGGTTTCCCGTAGCGGTTCTCCCCGAAAACTTCCCTTTCTCGCAGAAGTCGCAGCTTTTCACCGCAAATTGCAGCCTGCAAATCATCCGGCAACAGCCGGAACAATTTCTCTAGGTACCCGTCCATGGTACCCAGGCGTTTCTTCCAGCCGGTGATCCATCCATCATCCATGACATGGGTGTCTTCCAACAGGTCCTTGGTAAAAAATGTCGCGTGTCCATCTTTCACCAGTTCACAGACCAGCGTCACCTTTTCGCCAGTTTTCAGCACAATGTCGATTTCATCGCCGACATTCAGCGGGCTGGAACCGGCATGGACAGCGTCCCTCAGCTCCGCCCATGTTGTTATCGTATCGGCGCATTTTCTGATTTCAATCATTGGTTTTCCTCCTTTTTCGTGGGTTCACGGAAATGGTTACTTCTCCCATTCCACGACTTCCACGCCAATCTCCCGGCGTTCCCAAAATTCGTGCGACACCTTCCTGTACCAGCGGCGGTTATCGTCCGGTAAAATCCAGCCTTTCAGTGCATCGACGATCATCTTCCCCAGGACTGCGTGATTATCTACATCAAGCCCATCGTCCCAGTAGAAAATCACCTGCACGGGCGTTTTTACCAGGTCCTTCCGCACTCTAGCCCGTTTTAGAGCCATGATAGTCAGCAGGTGGATATCGTCAGCATCACGTTTCCGCTGGTGGTAGTTTTTCCCGGAATAGTAGGCGTTCAGGCTAAACCGTTTATTCCACGCCGTCATACCCCGCTTGGTTTCCGGGTAGGGGATGGTAAAAAAAGCCACCCGTCTAACTTCGTTCACTGCGCCACCTCCCGGAATCGCCGCAACGCATCCTGTCTCTGCCGTTCCCAGTCTACCGGCGTAGGCGGTGTGTAGGTGGCAGGCTTCTTTTTCGTCCCGGCCTGCTGCATCAGGATTTCCCGCGTTTTCTCCATGTCGGCCTTGATATCCTCCACCGTCCGCACCCTGGGCGGCAACGCCGCCGGTTTGGGTTCTTCTGGCATCTGAGGCAGAGCGGCGGCAAATGTTTTTGCCAACGCCTGCACATCCTTGGGCAGGGCATCGAAGTCCCGCCTACTCTGGGCCTTGGCCCGGAAACTGCGCTGTACGTTGGACGCAACGACAGATTGCACGGTTGATTCGTCCATCATCGACCATTCCCGCAACTGCCTTGGATCGTGTACAACGTCCTGCACCAGCGGCGGCAGTTTGGCGAATTCCGCTTCTGCGTTATAATATCCATCACGCAGGGCTTTGGAAATCAGCGCCCAAGCTTCTTGCTCAGTCATCTCATCCGGGTTGCTGATTTGCCGAATCCGGCCCTTCACAGCCCCGATATGTGGCGGGAAACCCTTGTCATCCGTCGCAATCAAGGCTTTCACAGCCGCCGCAACGATCTTCACATCGTCCTCCGCGAACATTTCCGCCCAAAGATTTACTGTCATCCGCATATCAGGAGCGTTTCTGCCGTTGTAGAAAGCCGGGTAGGCCGTGGTCAGGATATCCATGATGATGCCGATTTCTTGCCTAGTCATGATACTCCCTCCTCTTCGTCCATCTGCCGGGCCAGGTCTGCCCAACTCTGCCGTCGCGTCTGCTTAGGAGCAGGGCCAGATCTAGCCCCGGAATCGTCGTAATTTCCCTCCAACACTTTTGCCATGTTGGAATCCTTCACCAGCCAATCGAACGTTGCCGACCAGTTGCGGTCATTCCGCCCCCGGAGGAAACTGCTGTTTTCGGCCTTATGGAACAACTGTCGAAAATCATCCAGCGTATACCCAGCGTTGAACCTGGCCCGAATCGCCTTTTTCCGACTTTCGTTGATAGCCGTACAGCGGGGAAACGACGCGCAGATTTCGTTGTATGCGTCCCGGATGGAATCATAGGGGATTTGAGGTCGGGGAGGGGTGTCCCCCTGCGAAGGGGGGCTAAAGGGGGTTTCTTCCTTGTCTTCTTCTTTGTCTTTGTCTTTGTCCTTTTCTTTGTCTTTGTCTTTTTCTTCTTCTTTGTTAGCTTTTGTTAGCTTTCTTTTGGTTTCTTTTGGTTTGTTTTGGTTTTCTTTGCTTTCCGTTTTGGTTCTAGGACGGCCGCCCTTTTTGCCGTTTTCGGATTGCTTCGCACTGCTTTCCATATCCCGATCAATCTGAGATTTGAAAACCGGGAACAAGATGTTCTCGCGCCCTTGCATATCAGGCACTTCGCCCGATCTAGCGTATTCCAGGATAGCCACAAAAAGCCGCCCTTTTTCATCGTCTTCCAGCGCAGAAACCTGCTCAATCCAATCAAAAAACGCCTTTACATAGCACTTTGCCATTCCGTTTCCCTCCCTAGAACTGCCCTATCAGAAGGGCAGCTCTCCATCATCTCCAGTCAGTTCATCGAACTGGTTTTCGGGATAACTCCCGCTCGGCTGGTTGCTTCCGCCGCCCTTCGGCCCACAGAAATGAGCCTGCGACACGATCAACTCCGTCACCTGCCGTTTGTTGCCATCCCGGTCGGTGTAGCCTCTGGTGTTCAGCTCACCTTCTACGGCGATTTCCTGGCCCTTTGCAAAATATTTGCAAATCATCTCAGCAGTGCCACGCCAAGCCACACAGTTGAGGAACAGCTCGGTTTCGCTTTCCTTGTATTTGCGGCTCCACGCCACCCGGAACGATGCAACAGCAACACCGCTCTGAGTGTGCCGAAGCTCGGGCTGGGCCACCAAACGGCCCTGTAAGATCATGTGATTTACCATGATGGTATCTTCCTTTCGTTATAATCTATACGGTACAACTTCGTCATACCGAAGGAGTGTTGGGATTTCCTTCTTTTCCAGAAGGCGGCGCAGTTCGGCGGGGGTGTAATACACTCTAGCGCCGATCTTAATAGGCGTGACCAACCCGCGCTTCCGAATGCAATCAAGCGTTGCGGTGCTGATTCGCAGACAATCAGCCGCTTCCTTCTTAGTCAGCAGCAGGTTTTCCATTGTCCTTCCTCCTTTTCAAGTGCCAGACCTTGCAGAGCGTTTTATCCAGGACGATACCACCCGGCAGGTGGTACCTCTCAAAAAATTCGCTATCTGGCATAGTGTGGGCCAACTGATGCATCTCCGGGGAAAGAGGTAAAACCTCCATCCCCTCGTGCACTATGTCTGTCCTATCTCGCCCTGTGCCCACCCGGTCGATATGGTGGAGCTGGGCCGGTCGTCCAGTAATGCAGCATTTTTTTGCCAGCAGACATTGATACAGGTAATCCCCAACATCGTCCACCATATCCAACAGCGGGAATCGTGTCGGAATGTCCCAATCAACGATGAATCGCACTAGGAAACGCTGAAACCCGCAAACCAAGGACATTGGAGCGTTGCTTAGGCTGAATATCTGATTGCCCATATCTTCCGTATCTTCCAGAAGATACTTTAGCTTCATGCGCTCCTTTGTCATATCCTTGCCCTCCCCGGTGTAGTCAGCAATTTCACCAAGGAGGGCGTAACAGGCTTTACGTTGCCTGTCAGATAGTGGTCTGCTATCAATGGGCTGCACCAAGCACTTCTTGTACTGCCGCTTAGTCATTAACTCCCAATCGCGGTAGGGCACCCGAATAACCAGCTCTGCCGTTCGTTCATCGTAATCAACGATACGGCCTTGCAGCACCTCTGTTGGCGTTCTCATCCGGCGCTTTCATCCTGTTGTTCTGCATGTTTCATGCAATCGGAACACATGCACCGCCCGAATTTTTTCCGGCTGTAGTCAGCCAGGAAATTAGGGCTGAGGAGTTGCCCTTTTTTGGAGAACGTGGCGATAATATCACTACCGCACTGTTCACATTTTGGCAGAGTGGTTTGTTCTGCCGGTTCCGGGTTGTTGTACTTCGTCCGGCCAGCTTGCCAGTAAACATCCGCCCCAACACCCAAAGCTTTTGCTGCTACACTGATAGCATCAGTAAGCGCCATTTTGAAGCACTCGTCGCTGGTGTACATGCCATTCTTTTCCTTGGTGACGAACATCGAGCCACCAGTTCCAGGAACTCCGGCGCTAATCTCGCCGGTGTCCTTAGCAACGTAGTACAGCATAATATCAACGAATGCAGCAATCTCGCCGTTGGCTCCAGGCTGCAACGTTTTGTTGGTGATCTCGTATCTCCAACCGATACCACAGGGGCCAAACTGTTCCGTCAACGCCTGAATGCGCCACATGGGATTGATGTCCGTCATACCCTTCAACCGGCCGCCGCCGATATGTTTCTGGGCGTTTCCTGGTACCTCGCGCAATGCGTTGTACAGTTCCATGTTGTCCATCATTTCACCCCCAATCTGCGCCGCTCCACCAGCCGCACACCAGGCGGGTCCAGCGGGTGTTCCTCTTTCAGGTACCGCAACAGATTGGCCTTGTTGATCTCCGGGGCACGGTAGCGGACAAAATTGTCCTCCTGCCCGTTCAAACAGGCCCAATTGATGAGGGCATCCTCATCGTCCACCTCAACCGCTTTGCTGCTGCGGAAGGACACCACACAGCGGGGGGTGCTAAACTTCTGCCCATCCAGGGCCTCATCAAGCACAGCTTCCAGCCGCGCCACCTTGTTCTCCGCCACCCGGCGGCGTTCGGTGAGGGCCTGAGCCTCCGCTTTCAGGCCGCGCACATCGTCCTTCAAGTTTTTCACCAAGCAGGCGATGTTCTCGATCTTCTGGTCCCGCTCCATTTGCAGGCCCATGAGTTCATCCAGGTTGTTGATCTCCCCGGTCTCCGGGTCGGTGCCATGGGCGATAGCCGCCAGAATTTTGCCGTCGATCTCAAAAAGCGTCATCGGTCATGCCCCCCTCTCGAATCCAGTACTTAAATTCCTCATCCCGTTCGGCAAAAAACCGATACAGTACATAGCTGTGTTCCTCGGATAAGAAACTGATAAAATCATCAAATTTCCCAGCGAGAAACATTTTCCCCTTTTCCAGCGGGACGGAAATCGTAACGTCCACCGGGAAAAAACCGTTTTTCTCTTCCACTTGACAAACCTCCGTCGGTCGGCTTATAATAACCATAGTATGCTTCATTTGTTGCCTGCTGGATGCCAGTCCACAGGCAACTTTTTTATGCCCTGATTTTGGACAGTTCCAGCGCTCTTGCAACATCACGGGCCAACCACTTCTTTCTCCCGTTGATGTCAACGGGTAAGATGTTCTCCGCTTCGGCCCACTTTTTAGCGGCCTTATCATCCCTCAGCCCCAGGACCTTTTTTAACTCCTGGAGGTCCAGGCAGATGCCACAAAACTGGATGATATCATTTTCCAGCCCCTGGCTCCGCACCTGCCGTCTAGGCTCCGGCGCAGGCTTTCCCAACATATCTGGGTTGCAGTAGTTTTTGATCCTGGGCATTTTTACACCCCCAATTCGAGCGCCCAGTTACGGACGGTAGACGGCGAAACGCCGTAATATTTAGCTGTCCAGGCGTAGGTGCGCCCAGCGAATACCTCGGTAAAATCCGCCGGGATCGGGAGACGACTGATTTTTCTCTCACGTCTCCGGGTAAGTCCCTTGCCTTGGTCTGCCCTTCGTGCGGCGTCCGCTCGCGGGCAAATGTTCCCACTGCAATCCTCCTTGGTGCAGGAGAGGCAGGCTTGTATCTCTGCCGGACCCTCTGCACTCCGCATCCTTGGTGGTGCTTTTCCTTCCCAGAGGACAGAGGATGCTTCACCGCTCCAGGGACGGCGGGCATGCACCTCGATGTTTATCCCATTGCTTTTCATTCCTCACCATCCCTTCCCTGGTTTGATACCACGGTTGCCCGGCGCAGCGGGGACAGATGTATTTTTTGTCGTACTTTTCCAGCGCCGACACGTTTACCTGTTTCCCGCACTTCCGGCAGAACCGGTAGATAGCGCCGTTCACAGCACCCGCAGGGGCAGGCCTGCTTTCGCCATAACAGCGTTGAGCTTGCGCTTCCCGGCCTCCTGCTGGCGGCGGCGCTTGACGTTTTCCTCCATGCGAGGGGCGATAGCCTTGAGCAGAGCGTCCATGTCGTGCTTCTGCTTGATCTGTTGTACTGCGTTCATTTCAATTTCTCCTTTTCTTCGAGTTTCGCGGCTTCCACCCGATAAAACCGGGTTTCCCCGCCGCGGATGGTCCGGGTGATGATCTGCCCCAGCAGGTTCCGCCGGGCGGAACGGTACTCCGTCCGGCGGTGATCCTCCCAGCAGACACGCCCGTTATCATCAAAACGGACGTGTCTGATCCGATAAATCACAGGTCTTCCTCCGTCCAGCCGGTGGCGAAAAAAAGCGCATCCAAGACCGCATACACAGCACGTACCATGCGTTTCTGCTCATCCTGCAAGCTAGAATAAGCTAAAAGCTCGTCCACGGCAACGCCCTGGACCTCTGCTTCCTTCTTGGCACTTCTTGAGGCTTTCAGCTCATCCAGGAGGTAAAATACCTGCTCCCTGGTCAGCGAAAGCGTCACAAGCTCGTCGCCCTTGTCCCCGACAAGACTTTCCATTTTGGCTTTCCTTCTCCGGGCAGTTTCCTCGAACAGCATTTTTTTCATCCGCTGTACGCTACCGATGACGGCATTGATGTCTTCCATCCTGTTTCCTCCTCTCGGATAATTTTCTTGGATAAATCTCGGATACATCCCAGCTTATCCAAGCGTGGGGTGCGGCGTTTTCCGTCCGCCGCCCAACGACATCCTTTCCACCAGCGTCAAAATGTGATACACTGGCGAAAAGGAGGAATTACCATGACAACACAACAACGCGAAATCCTGACGATGTATACAGAACGTGAAGCCATGAGTTATGACGATCTAGTCATGCGCCTGGGTGACGGGAACCGCCAAATGCACGAAGCTGTAAAGGCTTTGGCAGATAGAGGGTTTCTTGCCGTCTGTGAAGGCCAGGAAAACAAAGTTTTCGGCGAATCGTACATGAATGATGCAAAACTCCGCATCACCCAGGCGGGGAGAGACGCCCTGGAAACAAAAACGCAGGCTATCAAGTCGGAAATTCGAGCGAACGCCGCGATTCTGATTTCCTTGGCGAGTTTTTTAATCTCCGCGCTCACGTTCTTTCTCAAATAGCCGCATGATTTTCCGGCCTCGCCGCCGGTCCCTCTTCGCGCTCAGCGCGTTCAGAATCCCGTTGACAATCTCATCCCGCGTCTTATCGCCCACCTGCGCGATCTCGCACTCCAGGTGCTCCACACGCTCTTCTAGGTGCGTGGTGCGGATTTGCAGGTCGACTAGCTCCGCCCGTAAATCGTTGTATTCTGGACTTGTCACGTCATCACCTCCCCCCGGCCAGCGCCTTACGACGCTGGCCCTTTCTTTTTCCTTCTTGGTGCGTTATACTAGCACCAAAGGAGGAATTTACATGGACTCAACAATTATTTCATCGCTCATCGGTGCCGGTGCCATGCTCCTGTCCGCTCTGATTTCCGCCAACGTTGCCAAAACGACGACAAGAAAAGAGCTGGAACGAATGGAGAAGGAACACAAACTGACGAGCCAATCAGAAAAGAAACGGGCGTTTGCGGACATGGTAAAAGCATTGGATTTCTACATCCTGCAAGTCTCTCAAGGAGAAATTCTCGTGGAACAGGAAACACCATTGAAAGCGATTGCAAACGCCCGAATTCTGTTCTCAGGAACCGTCGCTGAGGCTATAGACGCCCTGCAAACCGCGTTCCAGGAAGATGCTGATTTAGGCACGTTGAGACGTTGTTTAGCCAAGGCGATTGATGAGAACCGACGTGACGAAGAGCAGAGCCGCTAAAATCGCCGTGAGCTGACAAACCTCAGCCACCCTCAAGCTGTGGGCGAGTTCGTCTATTCTCGTTGAGCTTTGTTCCCGTTCATCGTCAGACATTTCGCCCCAGTACACGCCAAGTCGGATTAAGTTCGCCATCGCGTAAACGTCCCAGGACCACGACGGCACCCAGTCCGTCGTTCTCAGCCGTTTCAACACGCGCTTCTCACGCCTAGTAAGCATCTTCACCCCGTCCCCCCTTTCTTCTGAATGTGGATGCTGTTCGCGATAACCAGCCCGTCAATAATTCCCATCAGGCGTTCCCGGTCGGATGTGGACAATGACTGGAGCGCGTCCATGACGTTGTCCATGCTGGTTCTCACGCTTTCTCTCGTTTTTTCGTCGATCACTGTGTCACCTCCTTCCCATCGGCAACACCTCCCATCACGCTTTATTTCCTGGAAATATAATAACATTTCTAAGAAAAGAAGTCAAGTGTTTTTATTTCTCAGAAATAAATTTACTTGACTTTCTTGCTACCTTGTGTTTTAATAAATCTAGGAGGTCGGCTATGGAAACGATGAATGAGAGAATAAAAGCCCTGGTGAAAGAATCGGGGAAAACTCAGGCTGAGATTGCCAAGAATTTAAACATTTCGCAGCCCGCAATTTCCAACATCATGTCTGGCACAAAAAATCCGTCCGACAGGACAATAATAGACATAGCGGCCTTGTTCGGCGTGAATTTGGAATGGCTGAAAACCGGAAAAGGCCCGAAGGAAGACAAAAACGAAACTAGGGATGAAATTGTGGATTATCTGTCCCAGGTGTCGAAAAGTAACGATCCATATCGGGATGCTGTGATCTCTGCCTTGTCTAAGATGCCGCCAAAATACTGGGAAGTTTTATCCGATATCGCCCAGAGAATGGTCGAAGCGGCAAAGAAAAGTGAGGAAAAATCGGAGGAAGAGTAATGGGAATCTGGCCAAGCAAACAGGAACGTATTTGCCCAATCTGTGGGAAACCGTTCGGGTCCATGAGTTGGGCGAGAACCAAGGACAAAAAGTTCATCTGCGCAAGTTGCAACAAAACCGCGAAAATTCCAATCATGATGGGTGGAGCCCCAGCATTTACAGTGGATGAGATTCGGGAACGAATCGGAGATGTGATGCAGAACGACGTTTGTCTGAACGCATTTGAAATTACCAGGGAAGTTGGAAAATACCTGAAAGTCGATGACCACGCGAAGCGCTGGTATCTGGCCAGTGGAGCGAACAAGAAGCTAAAACTGGTGCATAGCTTCCACGACGTTTTGGACATAGAAATCATTGATAACGGCGGTTCAAAGTGCACGGAATTAAAACTCAAAATTTTGCTCCGTGGCAATGGCGGAATTGACTACATCGATTTCCTGGGGCTGGCAGAATATGAGAGGAATAGTTTCACATACAGAACAATTCGGAAAGATGTAACAAAGTGTGAAGCGATTTTCCGCCAGATGATTGATTACAGCCAGCAGGTAGAGCGTCGGCGTGTAGCCGTCATGGCTCGCCCAGAGGCAACGAAGCGAGATAATGTAGCGGATGAGATTCGAGACCTTGCGGAACTCCTAGAAGACGGATATTTAACGCAAGAGGAATTCGATGCGAAGAAAAAAGAGCTTTTAGGCCTGTAAAAGGGCACAAAAAGGCCGGCCCAATCGGGTCGGCCTTTTTGCTTTAATCTCGCAGCAATCCTCTCACAAAAATCAGCACAAGTCTCACGTATTTGTGCGGAAGTTTTTCAAGCCCCACCATGATCTCGTCGATCATGTCCGGTTTCGTTACGATCATAAATCCTCCTAACTCGTCGAATAAAGCCGCTGGACGTAAGCTAGCACGATCCGCAGCCGCCGCACGTCCATTCCCTCCAGCAGCCGCGTGATTTGGCCCACAAGCATCATGGTTTCCAATCGAATCGTCTCCTTCCATTTTCAACCACATTCTCACCGCTCTCATGCAAACCATATTCTTCCAAAGAAGCAGAACAACAACAAAAAACGTCGAAAGAAGGGGAAAATTGATGAAGAAAGACACAAAGTACAAATACGTCCGAAAAACAATGACTTGGGAAGGTCGGAGATATGAGGTTACAGGGAAAACGGAGCTGGAAGCACTGGAAAAATTGGCAGAGCTGAAAGTGCGATTGAAGAACGGCGATGTGGTGATGAATCGAGAGACAACGGTTGATCGGTGGTTTAAGGAATGGTTCCAGCTGTACAAGGCCCCGTCCGGCGGGACGAAAAAAAGTCTGAGCATGTACACCGAAAAGTACAATTCGATCATCAGCCCAGCGATCGGGCGGATGAAGCTGGGAGATGTGCGGGAAGCGAATTTGCAGCGTATCCTGAACAGTCAGGCGGGTATGTCGTTTTCGCACGTCTCCAAGCTGCGGATGATCCTCAAGGCCATGTTCTCGCGGGCAGCAGCGTCCCGGATCATATCATTCGACCCCAGCACGCAACTGGAGTTGCCGGAGGCGAGCAAGGGAGAACATAGATCGCTGACAGAAGAGGAGCGGGTAGCTCTGTTGAAGGTTTGCGAGACGCACCGATACGGCTTGTTGATGCAAATCATCCTGTATGCCGGCCTACGCCCTGGTGAAATCGCGGCGCTGAATTGGGGAGATGTAGATTTTGAAAAAAACGAAATCAGAGTACACAAAGCCCAGGAAAGCGGCAGTAAGAACATCAAGGCCCCCAAGACAAGCGCGGGGTTCCGGGAGATACCGATGGTCCCGGAACTCAGAGAACGTCTCTGGGCTGCGAGAGAAGCCCCAGAGGAAGCTGTGGTAAAAAACACAGTAGGTAAGCGCCTGGACAGCGACAGCATGTATAGAGCTTGGAAGAGCGTCCGAAAAGCGATGGACATCGAAATGGGAGCCACTGTCTACCGGAACCAAATTATCGAGAGCGTCATTGCGCCGGACCTCACTCTGTACTGCCTGCGGCACACGTTCTGCACGGATTTACAGCGGGCCAGTATCTCCATCAACATAGCAAAGGAACTCATGGGGCACAGCGATATTAGCGTGACCGCCAACATCTACACCCATAAGGACCAAGCCACCCTGCACCGCAACATGCAGAAGCTGGCAGCCCTGCGAAGCGCTGCAACAAACTCTTCCGCGCATTACGGCGTTTCCATCTGGCCAATGGGCCAGGGCTTGGCAGATTTCGGTTTTCTGCCGTTCCTGATTTCCCACATGTCCCACACATTCCAGGAGGCGGGTTCTCCAACAATCGTGGAGGTAAATGTGGAAAAAATAAGATAAAATTCCGCAATCCATTGGAGCACAAGGGTTTTGAAATAGGGAAAAAGAGACTCTGACTCTGTTTGTGAGGGTTCAAATCCTTCTCCCGCTGCCAAAAGAAAAAAGCCGAGAAACCATTGAAAATCAAAGGTTTTTCGGCTTTTTCTTATTTTCTCACACTCCGGATTTTCCTAATCACAAACCGGGAATACCCGAAAAAAGCGGGGTTTTCCTGGGTTACGCTGTGGAAAAGGCGTGGAAAAATTTTAGGCGTTACATCCCCTCGATCTTCCCCCGCACTTTCGCCACCCACGGCTCCGTCCGCTCCTCGGTCAGCTCACAAATCGCCGAAATACCAGCCTTGTTGTCCTCCTCCGTGGCATCCCGGCAGATTTTCCGCATCATGTCCATAAGCATATCCCGATGCCCAAGCTCTTGGCTGGCCATGGTCGCATAGCTCCGAGCCATGTTAGGATCGTACTCCCGGAGTTTCTTGGCAATTTTGCCGTAGTGCTGCGCCCCCATGATCTCATCGTCGATGTCGGCGGCGATGGATTTGATCTGCTCCAGTTTTGTCATGGCGCACCTCAAATCTTATCCACAGTCACGGCGATGTTGGACACGGTAGCAGCCCCGGACAGCACCACGGTATAGGTGGCGCCCGCGCAGTTGCCAAACTGCCGCACCATCGCAGTGATCGGCAGCGTCACAGCCTCGCCCACAGCGGCGGCGGTGACGGTGGCGGTAGCACCAGGCACGGCCACACCGTCCCGCATCAGCGTGGCGGTGATAGCCCCGGCGGCGGCAGGCAGGGCAGTCAAAACAACGTCAAAATCATAATAGCCTGCACCGTTGATGATGATGCCGTTGCCGTTGAGGTTGATGTTGCACCCAAACCGGCGGATGATACTCCCCAGTGGGATCGAGCCGCCCGCCGTAGCGGTGGCCCCGGTGTTTACGGTATAGATACCAGAGTTACAACTCATAATTTTTGCTCCTCTCTCAAAAAAAACAAGGCGGGGACATTTGCCCCCGCCCACCCGGTCAATGCGACCACTCAGATGTTGCCATTATTGCACCCGCCGAAAAACGGGTTGCAGTTGGTAGCATACGCAGTGCTGGTAGGATACCGCACGACGCCGCACATGGCCTGGGCAAGCTCCAGCTGCTGGATTCTCGCCGCCATAGCCGCCTCACGGTCCGCACACATTTTGTCGAGAACCTTCTGGATCCCGGCGGTGATGTTGGCGTTGGTGGCAGCGTTGTAGTTTGCCATGTCAAACCGCACGCTGTCGATATTCCGCTGGGTGGTGCAGCAGCACTCAGCAATCTGCGCCATGAGGTCCCGGAAATTGCCCTGGGTGGAATAGCCCAGGTCGCAGATGCCCTTCGTCAGGTTGATGTTTACGCCGTCCACCTGGTCGCTCAGACGGCCCACAGAGCCTTTCAGCTCGTTAAAGCTGTTAGCGCTGCAAAGGTCCGCCTCAGTCACGGGGTTGCCGTTGCTCCGGCCACCGAACCCAAAACCGCCGCCAAACAGAAAAATGATGGCAAACAGAATGATCAAGATGAAGCCGTTGCCCCAGCCTTTTCCGTCTCCACCGCCGCCCAGAACGGCGGCGATGTCGGACAAGCTAAAATTGCTATCCATGTTATTTTCTCCTTTTCGGGAATTTTACCAGCGGTTGGCCACCCCGCAGATAATCAATCAAAAAAGCCCCTTGAATTGGTTCAGGTCGATGCCGTGTTCTGCGGCCACCTGCTCCGGGGTTTTGCCCTTGCAGCTCTGCACAAACTGCGCAAACTGCGGGTTTCTCTGCATCAGTAGGGGGATCAATTTCTCAGGGTCCTTGCCTTTCAGCACAGAAATCAGCTGCGCGATCATAGCAATCGGATTTGCTCCACCGGCAGCCTTCTGAAATAATGGGTTACTCATCCGCAAACCCTCCGATCTGTTCGTTTAATTTGTTCAAAAAGTCGGAAAACTCCGCCTTGGTCACAAACTCCGGCTCTGCCGCTTTCTGTGCAGCATCCGGGTCGTATTTTTCAAATTTGTAGTAGCTCGTGGTGGTGATGCCAGTGGTGTCCGCCTCTTTCACAGCAAACACCGGCTCTCCCTGCGCCATGATCCAGGCTTTTACACCAGGCTGCACGCTCACGTTAGCGATGTCGGAAACTCCGGGTACCAGAACCCATCCAGGCCCGTTCTGGCGCTCCTGGGCGCTTCCTGCGCCCTGTGGCGGCGTCTGCCGTTGCCACCATGGATTCTGTGGCGGCATTTGCCCCCATCCAGTCATCACGGGATAGCCTAACTCAAACATCCTGCATCCCTCCATTTCTGTTTAAATCGTACCAAATTTTTACAGCCCACTTGTCCAAACCATGGCCAATTCCTGCTCAATTTATGCTCAATTTCTGCCCAACAAAAAAGCCCGCCCCCAAAATGGGACGGGTTTCGACAAAGAAAATGTGGTATTTTATAGCTACCTTATTCTCCCCCAGAGAAAAGGCAGCCCCCACCGGCGCTTTTATAGCACGGTGGGGGCTTTGTTATTTCTGCGCATGTTCAGAGATATATGCTATCATCGTCTCCCGCAACACGGCGTTAGGTGTCTCACCTGCCGCCCGGCAGGCCGCTTTGAAAGCATCCGCTAAATCGCGCTTCACTTTGCACGTAACAACGGCCATGTTTGCGGAATCCCATTTATTAGCGGCGGCACGCTGGGCCTTGCTAACTGCCATCCTCTCACCCCCTGTTTTACTACATTGTACCATGTTTATTTACGGTATTACAGTAGACATATTGCACAAAATCTACGGTGTCACTTTGTTGGTTGTGTCTATTGATTTCTACGGTAATACTGTATATAATAAGACCATAGAAAAGAACAGGACAGCCCAGAGGGCAGAAAGGAAAATCACTATGAAACAGTTCGAGATCGGAAAAGCCTATACCATGGCAAGCCCTTGCGACCGTAACTGTGTTTGGACCTACACCGTTACCAAGCGCACCGCCAAGACCATCACCATCAGCGACGGAACGGAAACCAAGACCTGCCGTGTGAACACCCAGATTTCTGAGGACCGCAACGCTGAGACCATCTTCCCCGTGGGCCGTTACTCCATGTGCCCCGCCCTGAGCGCAGACAAGGAAGAGATGCCCGAAGTCCAGGAACCCACCGAAGAAGCCGAAGTTGAGACCAAGATCATCACCTTCCCCAGAAGAAATGTGATGAAGGGATTTGACGGGCTGCTGAGAAGCGAGATCAAGAAGGTCGAAAGCTTTGCCAAGAAGCGCGACGGCAAAGACTGCCGGATCACCGGCTACGGATACCATGAAGCCAAGGACGCAGACGGTTTCCTTGTGGTAAAATGCGAGATTTGTTCTAACGACATGAGAGACAGAGAGGATGACGTTTCCATTTTCGTTTACATCCCAGACCGGAGACGATCTTTCATCTGCTCGGCCCTGGACATGTAACGGAAAAAAGTCGTATAATATAGACAGTTAAGAGAAAAACCCACGGAAAAAAACGGAGGTAAACAAAATATGAAAGTACCACATGCAAAATTTAGTTACTCTCAGTATTGGGATGGTTCCCTACCGGAAGACCACCCGGATATCATAGCCCTCTTGAAAGACGTATCCGAAGAATACGGCGATCAAGCGGCTGATACGAACGCCGATTTTTTTGAGGCGTTGAAAGAAATTGTCAATTCAGAAGGAAAGTATGCGCCGTTTTTCGCATACGATTCTGTGCAACGAAAAATAGAGCAGACACCGCGTTATGCATTTATGAAGCGCAGAAAACTCGGAGACAAATGGTATGAGGTGACCGTCGACATTCTAAGTCGACGTGTATCGCTTGGACCCAGCACAGATAAACCAGTCTATTGACAGCACCCAAAAAATCAGATATACTAAAAGAGCATCCAAAAACCATTGTTTGAGCGTCGTGTTATTTTTGAATAATGTGAGATGCAAAACTCCCAGGTGGTACTAACCATCTGGGAGTTTTTTCTATAATGTTTTCCGCCGAATACTAGCCAAATCATTATTCACGGTCCCCCGCGAGACATCCAACTCCGCCGCCACATCCTCGATAGCCCATCCACGCCGGTAGTGCAGTTCAAAAGCCGCCCTCTCCCGGTCGGTGAGCCAAGGGTTCCCGTGCATTTTTTCCAGCTGAGCTGGGCTGTACCGATACCTGGGCATGGTACCACCCCCTCACTCAAGCACCCCCAGACGGCCCAGCACAGCGGCCAGCTCATCCCGCTTGACAGGGCGCTCCGGCTCCTGCCCGTCCACAATGCCTTTCAGCGTGGCCTTTTCCCAATGGCCCTGCTTTTTGCTCCACTCAGGTTCCGGCAGATTGCCTGCATAGTCCATAGCCTCAACCATGATGCTGTAACACATTTCTGGAGTGAGCTGTTCGATGATCTTTTTGATATCCATATCGTCATCCTCCTTCTCCGGCCGCTGAATGGTGGCCGGTTTTCTTACCACAAAATAGTATTTCACCTGCTGCTTGAACAGCGAATAGTCCCCCTGCGTCCGCGCCGTCCGGGTGCTGGCAGGATCGTTGATGTAGATGGTATTCCCGGTGATTTTCCACACCAGGACGAAGTGTCCGGAAGACGTCCAAAGCCCACGGCCCATGCAGGCGATCACAAGATCACCCTGGTCCACGGCGGCCTTGGCCTGGGCGTGGTACGGGCTGTTGGGCTTGCCGTAGATGCTGGCCCCGTTGAGCATCTTGCAGGTCAGGCCAAAGCGCTTGGCGGCTGGGGCGAAGTAGCCGTAATAAGTCCCCTGGTGCGGGGCCTTGTAACCGTGGGCCAGCGCCCAGGCGCACTCACTCTTCGGCGTGACGGATTTGTCCGCCCAGGTGGCCAGCACCATGGCCATAGCGGTAGGGCCGCAGCCGGATTTGCCGATGGTGGTTTTCTCCCCCTTGGCCGAATAGTCCATGTTGGCCCAGCGAGGGTCTGTTTGCAGGTAGCTGGTTGGTTTATCCATCGTTTTTGCCCTCCGTTTTCTTGGTGAAAAAGTACGTGATGATAGCCCCGTAGGCCGTGCAGAACAGCGTCACAGCGTCCTGGTTCACGTCCACCGGCGCAAACAGCAAGGCAATCATCGCCCCAGTCATGGCCAGCGTCACCAGGCTCTTCACATCAAGCAGTTTCAGCAGTTGTTTCATACGTTTCCCTCCCTACAAAAAATCGTTATTCTCAAGCCGCGCTCTGTACACGTTCTCAATGTGCCCGATGGAGATAGCGGCCTTATCATTTGGGAAATCCGGATGAGTCGCGCAGTATCGGTTGTACTCGGTGATATCCTCCAGGATCTCATTAAAATGCTCCTGACTATGCCGTTCCCCCTGCAAAAGCTCGTCGGCAAACCGCAAAATCCGCACCCGCAGGCGCTTGGCTTTGTCCTTGGCATCTTCTTCAATGTGGCTTTTCAGCTGTTCGGAAATCCCAGACAACTGATCCGTAACATCTCCCAAAATGGCTTTCCCAATTCTCCGGGCCAGCCACGTCCAGGGGTTGATTTTAATGGGGATGATCTCAATGGCAACGGACGAACCCAGCACAGCCAGGAGCGCCGTGATGATCTGTTCAGGTTCCATATTCTGGCACCTCGTTTCTTTAAGTTTGGCCCCCGCAATGCGCGGGGGCCTTTCTGGTACTTACGCGACAGAGGTACCCTCTGCGTCAGCAGTGCCGCCGTACTCACCAGGCACCAGCTCGGGCAGGCCGCTGTCGATCAGCACCTCTGCCACCTGCTTCTTGAGCGCCTTGGGCACGTCGTTAAAGGCAGTCTTGCCCAGGATGACGCGCTGCGCAAAAAACATAGCCATCATTACAAGCTCTCCTTTCATAAATTTTATGACAAGGGACGCAAGGCCCCGAATCATCAGGTTTCACCGGCGGCGTAGACCACGCCTGCCATTTCTGCGATGCAGTCCTCAATGAAATCAGACCGTTCGGTCTGGGCCTGCACCTGGGCTTTCAGCAGCTTGTTCTCCGCCCGGAGTGCCGCTGTCTCATCCTCTTCCTCCACAAAAAACTCTCCGATGGAGTAGGTTTTGTCCGTGGCGGGGGAGTACACGGCGTTGTAACTCTCCTGTGTGGAGATCACGGCGACGCCGTTCTCCTGCCGTAGGATGTAGCGCAGCGTTTCTGCGCGTTCGACGATTTCGCCATCTTTGTAGATCAAAAACATGTTATCCCTCCCGTAAAACCAGCATCGTTTGCTGATTCGATGGATTTTTCTGGATTCTCACAGCGCTGGTGTAGCCGTGATATTCCAGCGCGGGGCCGTCCCTCTGGTGGATGCTGATGCAGTCCGGCAGGCACATAGCAGCTCGATCTACATCCTCAATAGGAGTATCTGTAAATACGATCCGTAGCTCATCATCTGCCGCGATCACGTTGTCAACGGGGTAAATTTTTCCGCCGATATCCGCATACATTCCAAAAACACCCCCTTCATTGCTGTTTTTGTTTTCCAGGATTTGCATTTGGATACATGGCCGCACCAACTGGCAAAACTGATTCGCAGGTCCTCTGGTGGGATTTTCCCGGCCAGCTTTTTCAGTTTTCGGCGTTGCCTGGTAACGTTTTTTCGGCTAATTCGCCGCACGACGCCGCCGGTTTCCGTGAGGCCGAATTTTTGCTTCAACCAGGAGAAGCCGCGCCGAAGTGGGACAATTTGCGTTTTTGTTTCGTTCATCTCCACGCCAAACGCTGCCGCTTCCCGCCGGATCACATCCAGGCAGGCAAGCAGATGCTCTTTATCTTGGTGGATGATGTAACCATCATCCATATACCGTCCATAAAACCGGCAGCGCATCTGCTCTTTAATTCTGTGGTCAAGCCGGTTCGGGACGGCCAGCGCCAAATTTTGACTGATTTGGCTGCCCAGCCCCAGACCGACCGGCCCAAACATCCCAACCAGATGCAAAATCAGGTGTTTCAGTCGTTCGTCGGCAATATAGCGTTCCAAAATTTTTGAAATAGCATCATGACTGATACTGTCGAAAAATTTATGGAAATCATAGATCAGGATGTATCCATCCCGCCCAAATTTGCGGTAAAACTGGTGTAAATGTGTTTCCAGGCGTTTGAGCGCGTAGTCAACGCCTTTCCCTTTCTGACTGGCCGAGTTATCAGGAATCAGCCTCGGACCAAGAACGGGAGTGAGCAGGTTGTCGCACAAACAACGCTGCACCACACGCTCCGTAATATGTACAGAGCGGATGTGCCGATGTTTTCCGCGCTCAAAAATGTCAAACTCGATAAATCCGTTGCTTTTCCATGTGTCGCTCAGCAATTTTCGCTGAGCCATACGCACATTGATAAATGCATTCTCTTTGTAGGCCTGGGTCGAATGTTTCCAGCCTACGCCGCGCCTACATTTTTTATAGGCGGCATACAAGTTTCCAAAAGTGAATACGTCTCCAAACTGAATTTTCAAAAGGGGAACCTCGCTGGTAGCGGATTAGCTCGAAAGCGTCCGCGTCTCGGTGATATTTACCCGTGCGGGAGGGTCAGGCGCTCCTTACGCGCGTGGACTGATTTCGGCAAACGCTTACTCTGTCTCCCTACCGCGCAATCCGAAGCAAACGCCGTTGCTGTTGCTGGCGTTGTTGTTGTTGCTGCTGCCGTCGCTGTTCACATTGCAAAAGTTCGCGGAGTTGCTCGCATCCGGGGACGCCAACGCGCCCGCCCGCGGCCGGCAGAATTTGCAGCACCTAACCCATAGTTCAAAACTTAAAACGTGCTTTGTCTGATTTTTTCGCCCCGGCGATTAAGCGGCCTTCGTCGATCATCAAATCCGCCCAGTGCTCCAGGGCGTGTTCGCTCAGGCCATGTTGCAGTTCCATCAAAACGCTGCATTTCCCGATCAGCGCCTGCAAGCTGTTGTTTGCCTCGATCAGGTGATCCCGCCGCATTTGCGCTTCATGCTCATTTGTCGGGTAGATGCTGTTCGCCGCCTTGCAGTGGCTGTGTACCTCACTGGCTAGGTGGCTCAGCTCCGTCCCGATAAAAAACGTGTAGCGCTTTGGCAGTTTCATGCAGCATTTCAACGTGTGCAGCTCCAAATCATAGGCAGTATCTAAAAATTTGATGCTACTCTCTTTCCGCTGGCTCTTTAAAACCGACATTCAGGGTCCTTTCCATCCGCGCCAAAGGCGGCGCGGATTATTGGATTCTGGCTTAAACGCATAAGCCGAAGCAAACGCCGAAGCTGTAGCTGGCGCCGTAGTAGTAGCCGCTGCTGCTGCCGTCGCTGCCCACATAGCAAAAGTACGCGGAGTGGCTCGCATCCGGGGACGCCAACCAGTAGTAAGTCGCAGAACCGCCACCGTTGTTCATTTTCTTGATCCGGCTGGCGTTGTCGGTGAAAATCGGGTACTGCCGTGCATTGCCTGTCGTGCGTTCTGTGGGTGGCGAATAGCTCGTTTCTCCGAACATCTCAAATGTCAGCGGCAACCAGAGCTTGTGTCCGCTCCATTTGCCGTTCGTTGTGCTGTTGCCGGTGCCGTACCATTTGTAAGCTGTTTTAATCACAGCTTTCAGGTCGGAGGGCAGGGCGTTGTAAATGCTGCCGTTCAGCGTGGAGCAAAGAGCGCTGGAAGGAAAACCGCCGCTGTTGGTGTCACTGCTGTTCATCTGGTAAGTTTGGTACAGCAGGTTCTTGCAGAGGAACGTCACAGCGGCTTTATTCGCCGTCGTTGCGCCCGACAGATAGTCGTGGTCAAAGTCGGCGATTTGCAGTGTCATCGTCCCAATGCCGGATAGAGCGACGTCTTTTGTGTCGCCCAGCGCAAAAATTTTGCCCAGCACACCAGCAGCGCCCAGTGTATTGATTTGCGCCCAGCTCACGTCATTTAACGGAAGCAGAGAAAGATATTGGACTTTCTGCGTGTCGATGCTAACGCTTTTGGTTTTCTCGGCCCCGGAAATGGTAGCCGAAAACGTCCAGTTGCCGTAAGGCAAGCCCTTAAAGGTTGCCATGCCGTTAGATGCCGCCACCGCCGTTTTTGTGTCACTCCCGCTCTGCGCGGTCACAGTGACGCCGCTGGAGGCCAGAACGTAGGTAACGCCAAGGATGCCCGCCAAAATTTTGAACGCATCGTCCGGCGTAGCGGTGGACGGGAGCAAAAGTTCCGTTTTTGTGTCGTCATGGAGCAGGCCGGCCAGTTTCTCATCGAGGCTCCCGGCGAACTGGTCAATTTTGTCCCAATTGTCGTTCAACATGGTCTGGACGTTAAACGTGTCCGCCCCGTCCGTGGTCGGATTTTTTTTGAGTAGTTTTAGATTTTCTGTGTTGCTTGCCATTTAGGTCCCTCCTGCAAAACTGGATAGTGGCGTAGCATTTAACTCCGCCAGGGTCATCACCTCGTGGACCTCCCGAATGAGGAGGTAGCGGTAGGCGTAATTTACGTAGATGTGGGCGGGGACAGCGCGGATGATAGCGCTTTTGAGGTCCTGGATGTTCGCCGGGACGCCCACGTCTCCGATAAATTTCAGGGTGAGTTCGCCGGGGGTGTAGGAGCAGATGACGCCGCCCGCCTGCCAGGCATCGCAGATGCTCTGCATGGTTTCCAAGCTCGGTTTCTGGGCGATATTGTAAGCCGCCTGGATGGCCGCCCGCCGGTCGGGGAGGGCTTTGTTTTCGTCCTGCTCCAGGCCCAGCAGGCGCTCATAGTAGCGCACACGCTCGATGGGCAGCTCGTCAAAATTCTCGGCGTTGTAGATGGCGACAATTCGGTCCGCCAGGGCGTCCAGCGTCACGCCGCCCGCCGTCATCACGGCCTCGATCCAGGGGTCCTTTTGCAGTACCCAGTGGAGCTGTCGTAAGGCGTAATCTTTAACTAACAACGGTCAAAGTCACCTCCCCCAACATCGGCGTCTCCCGGTCGCCCAGGGCTACGTTGGTCGTGCCGCCCGCAACGGTGAGGTTACTGTGGTCCAGCACGCCTTCTGTCGCGTTGATGCGGCTGGCGATCTGGGAGTACGAGACGTAGGTGCCCGTTTTCTCAAAGGCCAGGCCCCGCAGGTACTCGGTCAGGGCCGCTTGCACTTTAGTTTTTACGGTCCCGATACTGGCCCCGTCGGCCAGGGTGATCTTGGCCACCACGTCGATGTATTTCGCCGTCCCGGTGGTCACGGTACACACCGCCCCGATAGGCGCTTCTCCCACGCCGTCTCCGTTGTGGTTGGGGTCGATGAGGGTTTGCACCTGCTGGATGAGGGGAGCGCCTGCCGGTTCCTGGTTGGCGTCCAAAATACAAACTTCCACCGTGTTCTTGCCCTGGGCCTGGGGGAAAATTTTCACCCGGCCCACCCCGGCGACAGAGGTCGCCCAGGCAATGTAAGCTTGTTGGTTGGCCCCGTTGTTGGGGTTTTGCAGGTCGTCGTAGTAGCGCTCCCGCAGCTCATCGTCGGTCTCGCTGTCGTAGCCGCCGCTGGACGGCTCCGGGTTGGTCACGGCGGAAATGCCCGCAATGGTGATGGGCATGTAGGTGATCGTGTTGGCGTCCACGTTGCCGGTTTCCCCGGCGTTGTAGGCCCGCACGGTAAATTTGCTCCCGGCCTCCACGTCAGAGTCGGCAATAGCATAAAACTGCACGCCGCTCTCGGTGGAGAATAAATCGCCCGCTGAAATGCTGCCCGCCCCCGTGACCACCTGCATCTCTGCCGTGGCATAGGTGGCGTATTTCCGGATGATGCCACGATGTTGTTTCACAAACTCATCCAGGGCTACCCCGGTGAGGTTGTCCACGTTCAGGTTTGCCTCTGCCGTGGCAATGTCATCGTCCAGGGACAGCACCGCCTGGGCAAACGCCGCCGTGAAATCATAGGCCGGAAACCCGGCTGTTTTCTGGTATCGGTCGGGGATGCGGGCCAGCATCTCCCGGTGGATGGTATCAAAATCAAGGGACAATCTGGATCACCTCCGTAATGCCGTCGTCGTTGTCTTCCAGGGTCAGGGTGCATTGGATCGTCTCGCCGTCCCAGCGCATCTGCCCCACGTCCCGGATGCCGGGATTGTAGGAGGCGGACTCTGCCAGGTGGCGGCGCAGCTCTGAGAGGTCGTAGCCCTTCGGGGCCTTCTGGCCGATCAAATCCTGCACCGGCGCACCGAAATCCGCCGGGTAAATAGGGGAGCGCCCCTGCCGCGTCCTCACGACCAGCTGCACCCACTCTTTGATGGCCGCCACGCCATAGACTAGGACGGGCGTCCCGTCCTGCATGTTCAGGCGCTGGTTCTGCCAGTCGAAAGCAAACCCCATCCCGATTTCCGTCTCCGGGCGGGTGGCGGTCATGGCCTCCTGTTCCTGGGCCACTGCATCGAATAACATTAGATCACCCCCAGCAGTAGGATCGTCTGCCCACCGGCAGACTTGCCAAAGGGGTCTCCCACCAGCGCCACGGTCTGGGGCGCGTACACCTGTGGGACATGGTCTAACGTCCGTAGTTGTCTGTCTCGCAGAATGATTTGCCCGTCAAACGCGGTAACAATTAAGGGGCCGTGGAAGCTGACCTCTCCCTTATCGTTGACTGAGCGGATGGGGGACTGCACTTTCCCCGCAAACCAGGCGTAGGTCGTGGGGTTGTCACGCTCTTTGAATTGTTTTGCAATTTGATGCTCCCAAGACATTTTATTGGTCACACCTTTCCATGGTCAAAGTCATCATGTGGACGGGGGCCAGCTCGTGGGAGACAGCTGTCACCCAAAACTCGCCCACCTCATCGGGGATGTCCACCTTCATCCGGCAACCGGCAACCACTTTGTCGCTCCCGTACACCCGGCAACTAAACGTCTCCTTCGTCCGGTTTTTCTTCCCCAGCAGGTTTTTTGCCTTGGCAGTGGCGCTCACCGTGTCGCTGTCCGAAAACGTTTCCAGCGCCGTCCGCTTGCCGTAGCGCTTGATGCTGGCCTCGCTGGATGCCGTTCCCTGGATGGAGACGGTATCGTCCTGCTCGCTGTATACGGTGATGTGGTTCCGCAAATCGGAGATATCCCAGGACACTTGAGGGCTTGCGATCTCCTGCATCACGTCAAAGGCGGCGAGATTGGATTCCTGCCGGTACCACGCCGTAATGCATTTCTGGGCATAGGACCGGATGACCAGGGTGTTGCCCATCATCCGGGGGAAATACGTCACGCCGTTCTCGCTGGTCACGGTCTCCAAAATCTTTTGAATGATGTTGGAGGTCGTGTCCTTCTCCGTGCCGTACACGGAAGAAATCAGGTTTGGGCAGGAAATCCGCTGGATGCCCACCTTGTTGGCCAGCTGAGACAGCGCGTCTTTGGCCGGGATGTTGTTGAACTGCATGATCACGTCGTTGGTGGTCAGCAGCCGCCCTGCGTCGTGGCAAACGATGGACATACTCTCGCTGTAACTCCCGCTCACGCTCTGCACCTGCCCCAGGAAAATGCACTCCCCGGAGGCCAGGTTGCTCACAGAGACCAAATCCCCGCACTGGATCCGCAGCGGCGGGAAGAATTTCTCTCCCCGCGCTTGGAGTACGGAAAACGTAAACTCCACCGCCACGCTCTCGCTGTCGTCGGTCAGCGTGGGGGAACCGCAGCGGTCCGTGATGTCCCGCGTCCTGCCGTTGTTCCCCAGCGCTTGCCACACGATTTTATAGCGGTCCGGGTTTTTATACGGCGTATCATCGGCGTACACCGTATACTCTTTTGAGGTCTGCGGGATATGGATCACGGTGACTTTTTCGTCCGCCTCGTCCGTGGTGGCCGAAAACCCGTCTGTACCGGCGGAAGCAATGGGTCCGCCGGTGTATTTGGCGGCAGTGTCGCTGTACTTGACGTAGTTGGACGGGTTGACCGGCGTCCCGTTGACATGGACCTCAAAATGGAGGTGATACCCCGTCACGCCGCCCGTGTTGCCCACTCTGGCAATGGTCTGCCCGGCCTGCACGTTCTGGCCCAGCTTGACGCCGATGCTGGAGCAGTGCTGGTAGAGCGTCGAAATGCCGCCGCCGTGGTTAATCACGCAAAATTTGCCCCTGGCCTTGGACGTCCAGACCTGCGTCACGTTGCCCCCACGGGCCGCGATGATCGGCGTCCCGTTGGAGGCTGGAATGTCAATGCCTGCATGATTACTGGATGACATCCCGTTGGACGTTTTGAAAGACTTCCGGTAGCCAAAGGGGGACGAAATGCGACTGTAGCCCGGCACCGGCCAAATCATCTGTCCCATGTTCGTCCCCCTCTCAGTTTGGATATGGCGAAGTCACGCTCTTAAAATTCCAGCGCTGTGCCCGTTTGCAGGGCCAGCTTGGGTAAAACCAGTTATGCGCTCCATCCCCGGCGTACCATTTGTACTGCTTGGGCAGCACACGGCCCACGTTGGTCTGCCCGGCTTTCTCCCGGCTCCAACGATCCAGTACGTCCGTGGCCAGGGCCACCAGGTCATAGCCGTGGTCGCTGACTGTCGGCGCTCCCGCTTTGTAATAAAACTGGTTCGCCGCCAGGGCCACCGCCTGGATGTTTTTCCCCATGCCTGCGTCCACGCGGTTCAGGATACACCAGCCGATGCAGGCGATCTCCGTTTTGCTCTTGATGCCTCGCGCTTCGCCGTACATGATTTTTGCGATGATAGTAGCGTCGCTCTTGGTGTACCGTTTGGTAAATGTTCCCCCGCTGGAGGAGCCGGTACTCGCGTTGAGCTGTGCCGCGGTCTGGGTTTTTTCGCCCGCCGCGTCCTTCGGCTTGCTCAGGGTGGCGGCGCTGCCGTTGGCAAAACGGTATTCCTTGAAATCAATGGTGTACCCAATGTCCCCGGCCTGGTCGATCCAGTATTCAAAATTTTCTACCGTCACCGGCAAATTGAAAACTTCTTGCCCGTTGTTATCCAGGTGGAGCGCCCGGAAGGGGATCTTCCGCTTGCGGACGGCCTCGATCACCCGGACATAGTGCCAGCCGTTGATGCTGGAGTAGGGGCGAAGGAACGAGTAGCGTTTCAGCGGAAAGAAGCTGGTGATGGAAAATGTGGCCAGCTTCATGTTGCCCAGGGCCTGGAGTTCATGGTTGATGCCGTCGAATGCCTGGTTGTCCTGGTCTCTGGAAAGCTGGATGCCCGCATTGGGCACCACCGGGAAAACCAGCACCTCCTCTTTGTTGTTGTAACTCAGAGTAAAATCCATCAAACCACCCCCTGGGCCACCAGAATCTTGTTGGCGATGTAAGCGCCGGTCTGCTCCATAAACGCCCGGTTGCCGATCACGTTCCCCTGGATCGTCACCTGTACGCTTATGTTGTTGGCCTTCTGTCGCTTTTTGGCAACGTCGTGTGGGATGATCTGCGTCCCGTTGGGCAGGTTCATGATCTCGCCACGCCCGCCCTCATTGACTCTGGTCAGCCCGCCCCGGAAGTACGGCGTGCCGGTCGCCTTGCCGCCGTTGGCAGAGAGGGAATATTGGCTCCCCGTGTTGGCAGAGCTGCCAAACCCCAGGTTGCTGAAAAAGTTCCCGATTTTCTCAAAGCCGGACCTGATCTTGCTGATCTTGTCGCTGATCCAGTCAATGATCGGCTGGATTTTTTTCTTGACCCAGTTAAAAGCGCCCCAAAAGGCGTCCTTGATCTGCCGACCCAAGGATTTAAGGGCGTCCACCAGGGTGGTGATAAACGTCTTGGTGCCCCCGAAAACCGTCTGGGCTACGGCCTTGACTTTGTCGAAATTTTTGATGAGCAACACCACGACAACGACCGCCGCCGCAATACCTGCGATAATTAGCCCGATGGGACCGGACGCCACCCACGACATAATGCCGCCCGCTGCTTTGACGGTGGTGATGGCGCTCTTGATGGTGCCGACAAACGTCATAACCTTCCCGGCCACGTCTGCCACGATGGAGACGCCGGAGATGGCCGTCACCACACCCAGCACGGCGGGAATCAGCACGTCCGCGTGTTTCACCGCCTGCTCCAAAATGGGGGAGATGATTTTCCAGGCAATTCCAATGCCCGTCTGGACTTTCTGCACCGCTTCTGTGATTATGGGCGCGTATTTACTCACGTCGATGGTTTCAATTTTTGCCTTGAACGCCTCGACCTTTTGCAGCACCCATTCCAGCACGGAGCCGGTGGAAACGCTGCCGTCGGATGCTACGCCCAGCAGTTCCCAGAGCTTGCCCTTGGCGATCACGCTGGCCTCGCCCAGGGCACCGGTGACCTTTTGCATGGCCACCTCGTTTTGACGGGCCTGGATAAGTGCTTTGTTGTTGGCGTAAAACGCATCAGCCGCGCCGTAATAGGTGTCTGCCAGGGTGTCCATGATGATTTGTGCACGCTTAGCGGTGTCATTGGTAGCCGCAAGTTTCGCGTTCATTTGATCTTCGCTCACTTTACCGGCCCAATTGAGGGCATCGGCGAGCGTTCCGACCACCTGCCCCGTCCTTAAAGATTCGTTGGCACTTTCCACCAAGGAATTAATTGGGAGAGAATCACCAAATTTACCGCTGACTCCGGCCGCTATTTTTGTCCATTTTGACACATCTTCTTGGTTTCTTGCCAACTGAGAGAGTAACTGGGACGCCTCAGTTGCCGTGTCCGTGTCACCAAGAATCGAATAAAATCCGCTGTATGCCTGCTGTGCAACGTCCGAGCTAAAGCCAACGGACTGATAGGCCGTGTTCAGTTTGCCCATGGCCCGGCGATACTCTTCTGTCGCTTCCGCCATGCCGATGAAACCGGCGGTGATGCCCGCAAAGCTGATGCCTGCCAGCGCTGCGCCGACTTTGCCGATGTTTTTCACGGCGCTGCCAAAGCCGTTGCGGACGGTCCGGGAAAATTTCATCACTTCGTCGGAGCATTTCATCATCGCCGATTTCTGCTCTTTGGTGATCTTCCCGGCCTTCTCCATTTTGCTTGTGAATTTGTCCTGGAGCTTCAGGAGGATATTAACATTTTTCGTTGCCAAGGTTCAGCGCCTCCCTCATGTAGTCCAGTTCCAGTTCCCACGCCACCCGGAGAAATCTCAGTTCTCCGGGCCGCAGCTCGACCAACTCCCGCAGAGAGTGGCCCCGGTTTACGTAGTGGGCGATGGTGGATAGTTCAGCATCGCCCCGAATCAGTTTTTTAAGTCTTCATCTAGGTCAACGCCGTAAAAAGATGAGATCGCCGTCACCAGGGCGTTCATGTCCATGATGCTCTCCCGCAGGATTTTCGGCACGATGTCCAGCGGGTCTTTGCACTCATAAACCTCCTGGAGCTGCTCATTGTGCAGGATGGGGCAGCAGGCGTAGATCATCTCATACTGAGCCTCCAGCATCGCCTTGGTGTCACCCTTCTGGGTCCGGTCCATGAAATCCATGAACTTCACCAGAGGAATGCGGTGAACTTCCAGCTCACCGCCCAAAATGTGCAGATAGACGCTCTTCACTTCGTCCTGCTGCCAGCCTTTTTTGGCTAACAGGTCCTCAATGGTCAGCAGTTTTTTTACCATACGTTCTCACCTCACTCGATCATGTCCAGCATCTCGAAGGAACCGGCGGTAAACGGAACCTCTTCCTCCAGGACGGTCTTGTTCTCGAACTTGTTCAGCGTGATCTCGTCAAGATGCACGTCATACAGCGCACAGCGCTCCGTGCCGTCGCTCTGGGGGTCGCTCAGGCTGGCCACGATCTTCACTTCCGGCAGCTCGCCGGTCATAATGGCGCTCTGGTAGAGCTTGAGGATAGCGCTGTCGAACTTGTGCAGGGTCATCGTGCCTGCGATGGAGTAGCCCATGTACCGTTTCTTCTGGCCGAAATCGCCGTTGATGTCCAGGTCTTCGTAGTCGATGGTCGCTTTGGCTTCAAAGCTCTTCACGTTGGCCATGAGTTCGCCGTTGACCCACACGCGGCCAAAGGTGCCGCGAATCACTTTGTTATGACTAAATTTCCCCATGTATCACACCTCCTGTCAGCCCATGGTAAAGACCATCCGCATGTCCTCCATGGCGTCCAGGATATGCGCCTGTGCCGCCACGAAAACCTGAGAACGGTAAGTCTTCTTTTTGACTTGTGCATCGGTCAGGGACGCCGTGGACGTTCCAGCAGCTTCCCAGGCTGCCCGCATGGCAGAAACGTCGATGGAGACGCTGATGCCCTCGCTGTCTACCACGTCCTCGTCTGCCAGGGCACGGAGATAGCTAGAGACGTCCGTCACGAAGAGCGCCTGATTGTCCGCCGTGTTTTTCACCCGGCCCAGGTAGCTGCCTTTGAACGTCCGAATGATATCCTCCTGGATGAGGTCCATCGCTTCGACCACCGCGATCTTTTTCATGTCGTCGGTCAGGTCGCCCGTCACGGTTTTCAGGGTGTTCACGCCGCGGGCAATGCGGATGGTGTCATCGTCTGAAAACAGGCACAGGTTGCCGCCGTCGATGCTGGCATCCAGGCCGGTCACGGCCTCCACCGCCTCCAGATCGTCCAGGGCCTGGAAGGTGACGGCCTCGTCCATCGGGCAGGCGGCCAGGATACCGGCCAGGCGGGGGAGATAGTTGTTGATGTCAATGGCGGTCGATTCCCCCTTGACGGTGACCTTGGTGTTGGCCACGTTGACGATGTGGATATCGTCCGCGCTGGTCTGCCCGCTCACCAGCGCTTTCGCCTTGCGGATGCGCCGGGGGGTGTTGATGCTCTTGACGTAGGTCACAAGGCCCGCCTGGAACGCAGCCGGGACGGCGCAGACCCAGTTGTAGCTCAGCTGGTCCAGGATGGTCTGGGCGTTCGTCATGGTGTCGTCGGTACCCACCCGCACGGCGATCACCTGGTAAGGCCCCGCCGCAAACGCACGGGAGAGGATCGTGTAGTTGGCCGCCGTCCAGTCCGCCTGCGCCACCTCATCCAGCGCCGTGTAAGTCTTGCTTGTAAAATTGGTCTTGGTGGTGTCCTGTAAAATCACCGCCAAAATCCCCCTGGCAGACCGCGCCGTTACCGTGGTCGCCAACTTCTTAAACTCAACGGAAATAGTAGGTAATCCCATGTTATCCGTCCTTTCTGCTAACATTCAGCGTTTCCATCATGTCCGCTTCGTCTTCCTTCCGCAGCTGGTACGTCTCCACCGTCAGGGTGGTCCGCAGCAGCATATCCTCTCTCTCGATCTCAAAGCTCACCTCGTCTGGGTAAAGGAAAAATTCATTTTCCACCACCACAGGCTCCTGCAAGGCAAGCGCAAGTTTGGCTTCCCACTCCAACAGGGATAAATACCCCTGCTTGGTGTGTTCTGCCATGCGGATGATCTCCAACTCATAGGTGTCATGCTGCATTTCTCCCTCTCTGGAGGTGTCCATGTAGTTCGGTTGGATGTAGGTGCAGGGGACCGTAAACCCCTCGGTAATGTCTTTTGTTGTCGGCGGCTCCCCGAACAACGTCTCAATCAGGGCGGAGAGTGCCCGAATGGTATCTACAATCGTAATCACAGTTCCAACCCCTTCGACAATAATTCATCCACAAATCCTTCCACATCTCGCGGGAATTCCTTCTTCAGCTGCTTCACGGTCGTGGCTGCCGGGTGTTTTCCCGGCACCATGCGGCCCGTGTTGTGCCCGTTGATCCACAGGATATGTCCATGCTCGATCAGATGGGCATGGGGTGCTTTGTTGTATACACGGATCTGGAAATCTCCGTTGTATTTCTGCACCCCGGTCCGGCGGATGCCTTTGAGCAGGTTGCCGGTCTTCTTCTTGGTCACAGCTTTTGTCTTGGCCCTCAGTTCCCTTCGGCCTTTGTTGCCCTCCCGCTTCATAAAATCCTTTGCTTCGGCAGGGTAATCTTTTTCTGCAACGTGAAACATCCGCTTTGCCAGTTCATCTAGCTCACGGGTGTCCATTCCCTCGCTGATTCCCACGGATCCTCACCTCACAGAAAATCTCAAGCCACTCATGGCGCATGTATGGGTCTAAAATGTAGAGGATATCGTAGGTTTCCCCCTCGATCTCCAGCCACATGTCTTCCGTCAGACCCTTTCGGTAACGAATTGTTACCTTGTGGGTGGTTCGGGAAATGGCGGTTTCAGCCGCCCTCCCAGATAAGAGACTGCCTGTCTGGGGGGTCACACCCGCCCAGACCTTGGCAACCGTCTCCTCCACAACAGGGTATTGCCCCAGCTTGTCCCGCTCTTGGGACGTCGCCATGTGCTTGATGGTGGCTTTTTTGTTCAGCCTGGAAGATAGGCGATCAAAATACCAGTTCATACATCGCCCTCCACGCTGGGAAGCAGATTCGTGGAGTGCATGTCCAAAATCTGCTTTACCGTGGCGTTTTGTGCGCTGTATTGCTGCGTCATTTGCCGGTTGTCGTACATTTCAGCAGCCACAACAAAAATTGCATAGCCAATCTCATCGGGTAGCTCCTGGGATGTATCCAGTCCGGCGTATCCGGCACAGTAGGCAACAGCCAAGGGGAGGATGCGCTGGAAATCCGCCTTGTCCGCGCTGTCCAGGCTGTTGTAGTCGTCCTCATCAAACGCTACCCGGCAAAACCGTGCCAGTTCCCACGGTTTCAAATCAGATACCAGCACATCCAACCCTCCTATCAGCCAGCCTTCATAGCCAGCGCAGCGATCTTCTGAGCGTTCTCCACCTTGGAATCCAGCTCCATCCAGCAAATCACACCAATGGCATGCTGGTCGGCATACTTCTCGCGCAGGACCTCCACAGAGGGAGTCTCCGTCATCTTCACAGCCAGACCGGTGGGGTCCAGGTACAGGATAGCCCGCTTGCCGGCGGCCATATCAGGCATGTTGTCGCTGATGTACACGTCTTTCCCGAACAGGGTATAGCCCCAACGGCTGGTTGCATCCTTGTTCAGGAGGTAGTTGTTCTGGCCGTCCTTGAGCTTACGGATGGCGGTGCGGGTGGCCTTGGACATCACCCAGATGCAGCCGCCCTGATACACATCGGGGATAGTCTCCTGAAGGTCGATCAACTCATCGGCGGTGACGGCGGTGGCAGAGGCGGCAGTGACAGAAGCAGTGACCTTGGACAGGCCCTCGATCTTGCTGGTGGTGCCGTTGATCAGCTGGTTCTCGATCCAGTAGGCAGCGGCTTCCGCCATCTTACGGACCACGAAGGGCACCAAATCAAACTGGCTGTTGTTGACCAGAGACTTGGAGACCAAGGAGCGGGCACCGGCCAGGAAACCAGTCAGGGAGATGCTGGTGAACTTGCCGCTGGTGGAGTCAATGGCGGTGAACTCCGTGGCGTAGGCCATAGTGATCTTCTGGGTGGACTCATCGTAGCTGGGGATGGTCAGGGTGCCGCCGACGTTGTAGTGGGTTGCCATGGCGAACAGAGGGGACATCTCCTTGACCTTCTCGATGATCTTGTTGGCGATGGAGGAGGGGATCACAGCGCCGTTGTCGCTCTTGGTCAGGTTCACATCGGCGCGGGTCTCCAGGTCCAGGGTGCCGCGAATGTAGCTCTCAAAAGCGCGTTCCTCCAGCTCGGCCCGGTCCTTGGTCTCGTCAGGCTTCTCGATGGGCTGGTAGCTTCGCTTCTCGTTCAGCTCATCGGCGGCTTTCAGAGTGGCGTCCAGGTCGTTCAGCTCCTTGGTGATCTCTTCGTAGCGCTTGTTTTCATCTTCATTGAAAGCGCGGGTCTCAGTCTCGCAGGCCTCGACCATCTTCTCCATTTCCTCGATCAGCGCATTGCGCTTCTCGATCAACTGCTTGTATTTCATCGGTGTTATCTCCTTTTCAAACGGAAAATTTCAGCGCGTTTCCCAGCCAAAAAAGCATCGGCGGCTGTTTCGCCAGTGTCTTTCTTCTTCTCAGGCTCTTCTTTTTCTTCTTTTTCCCGAATTTCTGTAATGTCCGGTTCCGCATCCTCCATGCGGAACTCCACCAGAGTTTCCGTGTCATCACGGGTCTCAATGCTGGTCGCAATGTAGGCCGGGGTTACATCCAAGATGGAGACCTCCCGCAGCTCCAGTGCATCCACAAATCTGCGCCGGGTGCCGTCCTCGTCGGTGGACCAACGGTCTGCCTTTTTCACAAAGCCGAAGGACCATCCGCGCAAAGCCCGACGTTCTGCCGCTTGGATCACGGCGGGGTCGGAGACAACAGCGTTTGCCAACAGGCCGATGCTGTCCTCACGCAGAGTGATCTCACCCGTTTCCGTGGAGCCAAGCACCTGATTGTGGTCAAAACGCAGCTCTACCGGCGTCCCGGACTGCAACGCGGAACCAAAAGCACCGGGCGTGATCTGCTCGATGTAGGGGCCGGACTTATCATGCAGTGTCCTGCTGTCCCGGCCCACCACGTTCACGTAGCCCGTCACCGTCAGTTCCTTCCTGTCCGTTTTCGGATTGGATCGGATTTCGACCTTCATCCTTTTCACCCCCTTTCATGGCTTCGTTGATACTCGTCCATTCCTTGGTGTTGGGCGTGTACATCTGTTTTGATTTGGGATCATAGATCACTGTGTCCAGGCCAAGCCGCACAAACTCCAGGCCCAGCGGGTTTTTGCCCTCCTGGTTCCGTACCTCGTCCAGCTGCATCCAGCCGTTGCGGACGGCTACCTCATACGCCTGGTATCTGGTCAGCATGTCGGTGTTGTCCAGGTCGTCCATGTCGATCTCAAACTCCAGGACGCCCTTCTCTTCCTCCAGCAGGCAAAACCGATTGATTGCCGACTGCAATGCCCGGACGATGGGTCGGATGCCGAAGCGGACGGTGTTTTTCAGGTCATCTGCCGACGCGCCGCCCTCGATCACCGACGGCACAATGCCGAAAATCTGGTAAATTTCATGGTCGTTGGTGGCTTTGTTCTGGTT
>ERZ1034973.234-NODE-234-length-40470-cov-56.682766_pt1 | contig 40470 bp, 66 predicted proteins | sample MGYA00520686_ERZ1034973 | MGnify/ENA primary metagenome ERZ1034973 (study PRJEB33766, sample SAMN09781775) | gut metagenome | biome: gut microbiome | host: Homo sapiens | place: Madagascar | study: EMG produced TPA metagenomics assembly of the PRJNA485056 data...
TTGAGGAGGTATAGATTATGGGCAAGACTAATTTTCGCCGCATGATGATGCTCCGTGACCACGAAAAGAGCAAAGAGCCTGAGCGTGATCGGCTGGAAGAGGAGCGCGAGCGCAGAGAGCGGGACATGGAGCGCCGCCTGCGCCGGATGGAAGACCGGGAAGAGCCCCGGCGCTCCTGGCGCATCGAGGAAAATCGTTACATTGACCCGTATCCAATGCCGCGCTATCCCGACTCTGACGGGTATGATCGTCGGATGCCTCGCATCGGCTTTTCTCAGACGGGCAGCTGGGACGACACTTCCCGGCAGTATGAGCACGGGGGTGCATCTGGCAAGGCTGTAATGATGCCGCACCCGCATCTGACCCGTGACGAGGCAGAAGAGTGGTGTGATAGCATGAAAAATGCCGACGGCACCACCGGGCCCCACTGGAGCTATGACCAGGCCACCCAGCTGATGACCCAGCGCAATCTCACCTGTAACCCCGTGGACTTCTGGGCCACGCTCTGCATGATGTACTCCGACTACTGCAAAGTGGCCCGCGCCTACAGCGCCGACAACCCCAATTTTTACGCAGACTTGGCGGCGGCATTCTTGCGGGATGACGACGCCGTGGAGGATAAGCTTGTGAGGTACTGGGAGTGCATCCCGGACCGCTGACGACTCTGCCGACTTTTTGCAGACCCTGGGAGTTGGAGTATAAGGGATTATACAGGAGTATTCCGGAGAATCCCTTATACTGAAAGTAACGAAAAACCCGCATGAATCCAAGAAAATCAAGGATTCATGCGGGTTTTCATTTGGTGCGAAGGAGGGGATTTGAACCCCTCAAAACGTACGAAATGCAAATACTTTCTTGTTTTTGCAGACTTTTTGCAGACCTATGGCTTTTGGTCTGGCATTTCGTCTGCCTTTTTTTGCAGACCTTTTTGGTCTGCCTGGCCGCTGACATACGCATCCAGCTGGGTGTAGTACTTCTGGTCTTCGGACTCTCGAAGCTGCTGATATACCCGGCGGGTTGTCATGATGTCTGCGTGGCCCATAAGCTTTTGGGCCACCATGTCCGGGACGCCGGCGTAAAAAAGATTGGACGCATACAGGTGCCGGAACTGGTGGGCGGTGACAGCCGCCCGCCATTTGTAGTAAGTGCGCACACGATCGGGGTGGTCTTTGACTTTGGAGTTGATCTGCACCGGAGTGCAGAGCCCCAAAGGACGGCAGTACATCGACCACTCCCAGTCGTACCGCGACCGCGAGAGCGGCTCTGAGGTACCGGAAAGAACATACTCCCACGGCTTGTGCAGCCGCTTGTGCTCTGCCAAGGCAGGCCGCAGCGGTGATAAGATGGGGATGTCCCGGTAGGCGTTCTCGGATTTCAGCGTTTCCTCGTAGACGTGGTTTCTATCCCACGGCATGGCCCGGCGCACGTGGATGAAGCCCGTTTCCAAGTCTACGTCCTCCCAGCGGAGGCCGTTAGCCTCGCCAAGACGCATCCCGGTATACTCGAAGAGCTTGGCCCAGAATCCGCACCCCTCGGGGTGCTCATGGATGATCCGGCACTGCTCTTCTGTTGGCTCCTCACGCTTGCCGCGCTTCATCCCGGCGGGTACTTCCGACAAAAGCACCGGGTTCCCGGTGCCATGGAAGTTGGCGCACCAATACCGGAAGATACAGGAAAGCACGCTGCGGGCGTTTGTGATCGTGTGCAGGCTTTTGCCGTCTACTTTCATTTTTTCCCAGTAGCCGGTGATGGCTTGCGCGTCGATCTCCGCCATGTGCATCTCCCCGAAGCACTCCACAAAGGGCGGAATGTTTTTTCGGTAGGCGTTTATTGTACCACGTTTGACGGGCTTCGTCGAGCCCGTAATGTAATTTTCATAGGCTTCAGCCACTTCTTTAAAAGTCGGCCCGGCGGCTTCTTCTTTTTTCTGGAGCATCGCGTCCCGGGCGGCCTCATACTTTGCGACGGCTTCCGTCACAGAGTAGCCCATAAAGTGCTTTGTGCTGCCGTCGGGCATCTTGCGCTTGATCTCATAGCGGCCATCTGAGCGTTTAGCCTTTTTTCTTGGCATCCTCTGCCCCCTCCCTTGTGATCGAGTATGCGGCCTGATCGGCCATGGCGGCATCCTTGCCGCACTGGTGTGCCTGGTGTAAGATGTCCAGTTCCGGCTGGAAGCCGTTGGGGTCCGGGTCAAGTCCCCGCGCCCTGGCCATTTCATGGTCATTGATGATGGTGCCACAATGACTTACCCGGTCATCCAGCGGGCAGTGGAGATTTGCCAGCACCTCGGACAGGACACCGATGTGATCAGACCCATGATCTCCATACCGGAGATACAAAAGGGCGTTCACCTCATACATGCCGGCTTCATCTATCGCTTCGTGCAGAATCTGGCGCTTCTCTGCGTCGATGGGGTCATCTTCCAGATACTCCAGCAGGCCGGGATGGATGCAGGCGTCTATATACCGCACGGCGGACACGCCGCAGCAAGTAAACCACTTGAGGGCCGTGGGAAGTGAGGGCGGCGTTGTCCCCTGCTCCCATGCCGCAATCGTGGGGCGGCTGACCCCCATGCGCTTTGCCAGCTTCTCCTGGCTCAGCCCGGCGTGTGCCCGGGCTGTTTCGAGCACTTTCGCCATTCTCCACGAAAATTCGTCCATTCTGATTCACCTCGATTCTTGAAATTCACAAAAGTTGCCTTAAAATGGTAATATTATTTTTGCATTCCACCATGGTATAACATTATTGTAAAAAAAAGCCATGATGGAGGTACAAAAATGCTGATTCCTGCAAAAAATGTCCGTGAGCTCCCCGATGATATGGACATCATCGACGGTATGCCCGCCAGCCGCCCCAGCAGCCCCGACAGGAGCCGCAGACCATGGGAGGGCTGAGATATGGCACACGATCGGAAAACACTTCTCCCCATGCTCTCCGGCTTTGCAGAGCACACCGCGCTGGCGCTGGTGTACCATCTGGCCCCGCACAACGTCGGGCCGGACATATACGCGAACGCCGCCCGCATTTTACAGCGAGCGGCGGAAGACCAGGCCGCAGGGCGTGACCCCCGGGCGCATGTAAAATGCGTGAACGGCAAAATGATTGAAATTTAGATTTTGGATTTCACTTTTTAGCCTGTGATTTAGCTTTTTAAGCTTAAAATTTTATTTTTGGAGGTACATTATGGATTACGCTAACGCCTTTACAAAAACGAACGCTGATGACATGTATGCGGTCTACGACGCGGAGCTATGGCTCAAAGATCTGGAGAGCCATGGCGCTACCGTGGCAGACCTTAAAAAACGCATCAACATTTTGCAGGCTGTCACTGCCAAAATGGAGACGAATGCCAAGATTGAGCTCAACGGCATCAACGTCCGTGAAACCTACACGGACGCGCTGGCCTTTCACCCGGAGGTTTTCAAATCCTGATGGCTCACCAGACTGGGCAAAGCTTATCATCCTTGGCATTTTTGCTAAATCGACGAAAGACAGCCTAGAATAACCTTGTCCCCGTCGTCACCCGGCGGCGGGGTTTTTAGGTGTCCACAGTGGACACCCCGGCGGGGCTTCACTCAACCAACATTGTTAAAAATGCCGATTCGGAAAGTATTTGAAGATCGGCTCCTTTTAATATAAGCGATTCCGCTTTTTTCTGCTTGCTGCTTTTTCCATCTATAATATTGGGATGGTATTCATTACTTCCCATAATAAGGAAATTTGTCTTTTTTGTTACGCCATCTGCACATATACCACCCAAATTTACAACCAGCTGTGCAGCTTCTTTTCTCGTCATCGATTCCAGTTTTCCAGTGAAAACACATTGTTTTTGGTAAAGCGGGCTTGATGGATTTTCTTTTCCACTTTCCGCAACAATACTTTTAGCATGGAATGCACTTTCAACTTTATGCTGCTTTCTAAGCCTTTCTATCTCTTCAAAATCGATTCTTTTTTGTGCTGCATCCTCTGAAAGATGCTGAAGAATTTTCCAAGTTGTATCACAATCTGCCAAAGCGCGATGAAACGTTTTTGATTCGATTTTATATTCTTCTGCTAAATCATTCAGCCGATGATGGTTCAAGTCTGGCCGTATTTTTCTGCTCAAGCGAAGCGTATCAACAAAATCATTTGAAAAAGGCTTAAACCCGTTTCGATAAGCAGAATCGTAAATAAAGTTAATATCAAAATTTACGTTATGGCCAACAACAATATCATTTTCGACAAATGACAAAAAATCAGAGAGAACATTTTTTATACTTGGAGCAATTTCCAATTCTTCATTTTTGATTCCTGTTAAATCTTCAATAAATTCATCGATCGCAAAACCTGGATTCACCAACGAGGAAAATTGATCGATAACTTTTCCATCTCGAATTTTTAAAGCAGCCATCTCAATGATGGAATCATACTGAAAATCCAAGCCAGTGGTTTCCACATCGATTACAGTGCAATCATGTGGAAATTGTAAAAGATTTTTTCCTTTTTTATCTCTTTTTACGGCTTCAACATCTTCTTTTTCGATGATGCTTACCGTACCATCCGGGCCAAATCTTACTAGGTATGCCATCTTCTGTGCCTTTCCTTTTTCTGCTTATATCGGTTTCCGGCGGGCTTAAAACGCCAGCCGTACAAACTTTGTACCCTGCTTATGACTTTCCATACCAGCCAAAGCACGTGCGCGGACAGTGGGAGACGCGGCTTGCAAGGACTCATAAGCATCAAAGATACCGGAGATGGACGCCAAGTGGCGGGAGTGTATATCCATGTGAAAATCTGCCAGCGCATTGTCCCCCTTAAAGCGGATCGTCACACTTTGGGCCGTAAGTGCCTTTTTCATGAGACGGATTTCTTCCGAGTCGGCTACAACGTCACCATACTCCCAAACGTACACGCCATTACCAAAGGCATCCGTCACTGTCTTTCGTGAAACGCAGTCTTTGCTGATAGGTTTGTAGTAAATGTCCCCATCTACGTTGTAAATGATTTGATTATAAAAAATCCAATTCCTGTCGTAGTAGATGTAAAGCATCCGCAAAGGTTGAATATCACCCCCACGTCCGCAAAAGTACGGCATTACAAAAGTGTATTGGTCTGTTTTTGGGAAACCACTCCAAAAATAGTAATCTACATTTTCCACTTCATCGTGCTCTTTGTAGAGCTCAGAGTTGAGCTTCTCGATCAAGGCGTTGACCTGCAAATCTTCCAGCGCCTGCTGGGCCGCTGCCAGAGTGCCGGCATTGGAGACCATCTGCTGCTGCGCAGCGGGCAGGGATGCATAAGCACCCTGGGCGTTTGCAATGGCCGTGGCGCTGTCCAGCGTGACCGCGCCGATCTGGTTGATCTGGGCTTCTACCTCTTCCGGGGTGGCCGCGAAAGCAAGAGGGCAAAAAGCGACAGCAGCCGCGAGGCTCAGGCCCACCGCAGCCACCCGGCACTTTTCCGCAATTTTCACGTTAAATTCCTCTTTTCTATTGATTTTTCTTATTATTGGTTGTATTATAAAACCAACAAATACAACAATTAGGTGTTAAAGGAGTGTTTCAGATGACAGTTGAAGAGTTCATGGCCTTTTTTTATGAGCATCCCGAGCTTGTGGATCAGGCCCTTAAAATGCTGCACGAAGAAGAGGCCCGGAAACTCCCCGCTGCCATCTGATCTTACTTCTTGGCGTTGGATTTCAGCAGCGTGATAAACGCTTTGCGTTCATCGGGGCCCATCTTCTGGGCATACTCTAAAATCTCTTTCATATCCTCTGTGAGCTCGCCCTCCCCGGCGGGCTCTTTTTTTGTGCCCATGAGCTCTTCCACCGTGATGCCAAAGTAGTCCGCAATCTTTTTGCGGTTTTTTACCTGCGGCAGGGCTCCATTTTTCCAGCTTGTTACGGCTGGGCGCTTAAAGCCTAACTCCTCGACTACAGTCGTCGGGGATTTTTCTAGCTTCTCGCACTGAGTTACAAAGTTTTCCCAAAACAAATTTTTCACCTACTTTTTGTTGATATTGTCAAATATCTAATTTCAGCTAATTTTTTCTTATTTTTCTCTTGAAAGTTAGCTGAAGTTAGATTATAATAAAGACGTTCCAGGGAGGTTGATTCCTTTCTTACCTACCTTGGAGCGCATGGAATACCGAACCTCCTAAAGTGTGTGCTTTGCTCTCACGGATTACGGATTCCCCAAAATCAGGAAGCTCCCCAATGCGCGTGCGGGGCTTCCGCACAAAGACCGGCGGCGAACCGCTCTTTGTGGTCACATTGCCGAGTTGAAAAAATGTATCATGTTGTCCGCATCACCATTTTACACTTTTTTATCACGCTTGGCAATGTTTTTAGCTCCATTATTTGTAACTTTTAACAAGGCGGTGGAAAACATGGCGCGTACCAAGCGTGTCTTAGACGAAGACTTCCGCACCTGGAAAGGCCGGGCGGAACAAAAAAAAGTGGAGCTCCAGCTCACCAACCGGGCGCTGGCGCTCCGGGCGGGCCTTTCTTTATCGCAGGTGAACCAGTACATGGGCGGCACCTACCCCAACGACAACCCCCGGGAGCCCATCGAGCGGGCCCTGGGCATGAGGTGACGGCATGAGCAGAACAGCGATTTTTGCCTGCTTCATGTGCTTTGTGGCAGGCGGGTGCCTGAGCGTCCTTGTGATGATCGGCGCCCACAACCGTGACCGGCGTGTGCTGGCGGGCTGGGTGACGTATTTACTCGTGGTTCTGGCTTTGGCCTACAAGATCGGAGGTGCGCTTCTCTTATGAGCGGAACAATTTTTATTTTTGCTGACCTGATGGAGCTGGCAGGCCGGGACGCCTGGCACGCTGCCTGCACCGAGAAGCTGGCGCTTCTCTTCCTCGTCACCCCGCTGGTCATCGGTGCCCCGTACCTGCTGGCCCAGTGGGATAAGTTCAAGCGGGCCGACAACGCCCGGCGCCGTGCCGCCCAGAAGCGCCGGATGGAGAGGATGGTGCAGCGGTGAGCTATTACATAGTAAAGCAGAAGCAGTGCGAGCTTTGCGGGGCCACCATGAAAAACGTGGGCTGCACCCGCAAGTATTGCGACACCTGTTTAAAGGCTTTGCGCTCCAAGCAGGCCGATGAGCATAACAAAAAGCAGCGGGAAGAGCGGAAGAAAACGCTTCTCCCGCAGGGGAAATCCATTGCCGACGTCTGTGCCCGGGCGGAGGCAGCGGGCCGGACATACGGCCAGCAGGTGGAGTTTGAGCGGCGGAGAAAGGAGCTGGAAGACCGTGGCGAGAAAGTTGAGGAATGAGATTTGGGAGATCTCCTACCGGAGTATTCTGGAAAAGTACGGCACCCTGTCCCCCAGCGTGGAACAGGCCGCGCTTATCACCGGGTCCACCAAGGACAACGTAGCCAAAAAATTCCCGGACGGCTGGAGCGGCGAGGGACGCGGCAAGACCATCAATCTGGGCCTGCTGCTGGATCAGTACTTTGTGAGCCTGGGAAGCGGAATCTTCCCGGAGAAATGAGAGGTTGAAGAGATGAACACTTTACAGCTGGTAGCCATCGCCTACACATCCCACGAGGGCTGGGACTGGACGCCTGGCAAGGGCGAAGAGCGTATCGCCAGCATCGTCATCGACGACCCGGCGGAACTGGCCGCGCTGCTGAAGCTGGCCGACGACGCCCCTCTCACCCTGAACGAAGCTCTTTACATGAACCCCACGGCCAATGCGCTGGCCCGGCTGATCTGCGCCCTCGAAGAGCTGCATGGGCGGCACTTTCTTGGCAGCGATCAGATTTTGAAAATTACGGAGGCCGAAAAATGAAAAAGATTCAAGTTTTTTACACCTATAGCAGCGTTACTTTCCCAAAGCTATGGAAAAAAGCAAGCTTCACTTTTGATGTGGAAGATGATGCAGCGGACAAGCTTCTGGAAGTTAGCACGCCGTTCAAATTTGATGACTTCCGGGAAGATAGGCGCAAACGAAATATTGGACAGATTGCATATTGGCACGCATCATTGCATGAACGTTGGATTTCGGATTATGACGAGATTTTGAAAATCACGGAGGCCGAAAGATGAAGAAAGTTCACGTTTACTACACGTTCCACTATGGCCGGGGGGATATCCGTGCCGATGAAGCTGACTTTTCCTTTGATGCAGAAGATGCTGTGGCGGATGAGCTGCTGGAAGTGTCCACGCCGTTTTACTTTGACGATTTCCGAAGAACCCGCCGCCAGATGCATTTAGCAGAGATTACATACTGGCACGCCGCCATGCATGACCACTACATCATGAAAAACGATAAAATTTTGAAAGTTTCACCCGAGTGAGTATGGAAGAAGAAGTGCTCTAAAGGCTCCACTGGCGGCAGGAGGATAAAGAAAAGCCGCTGCCAGCGCAAAAGCGCACAAAGTGATATTGGAGGTGAATCCATGGCAACGAATAAACCGGCCAGCTCAAGGCGCGGGCCGTCTGAGAGCGCAAAGAGGCGTTCTGATGCCGTTTGCGCCCAGGCCGTGTCTTTTCCCATCAATGGCCCGAAAATCCCGGAAATCGGCCCCGGGGACTGCGTGGCGCGTGTGACAGAGGCTTCTGCTGATGGCGTGCGTGTCGTAGTGCTTCCCCGGGAGGCCGTTGTGCGGCACATGCTCAATCAGGTCTACGGCTCCATGGGCTGGGGCGATACCTACTACCGCTCCGGCAGCTGGTGGCGGTGCCAGATCGAGGTGCTGTCCCCTGTCACCGGGCTTTATGTCCGCAAGGACGCTGGCCCGCTGGAGCTGCCCACCAGCAGCCCCGACCGGATGCAGGAAAACACCAGCTTTTTGCGGGCGGCGGCCAAGTGGGGCTTTGCCGAGGACGTGATGGAGCTGGGGCCCATCTTCCTCAAGGCAGACCAGGTGCCCGTGGCCAAGACCGAAAAAGGCAAATATTACCCGTCGGTCAAGCTCAGTGTGGACAAGTTCGCCCGGGCGGAAGACGGGCACATCTGCATGGTGCAGCTTCTCCGGGCAGACGGCCAGAAAGTCCTATGGGACGAAAAGGCGTAATCGGCCAGCTGGCCGTGGTGTATGATCCGGCCCGGCGGGCGTTCACGGTGGAAAAGGCTGTGGATTTTGTGAAAACCCAGCTCTTCCAGAAGCTCGACGAGCTGGCCCACGGCAAGCCGCTGCGGCTGGTGCTCACCTTTGAGCCCGAGACCCGGCGGCGCACCCTGAGCCAGAACCGCATGATGTGGGCGCTGCTCACCGTCATGGCCGACCACTACAACGGCGGCAGGGCGGGCGGCATGAAGCCGGAAGACTGCTATGTCCAGATGCTCGAGGAGTACGGCGTGGACTTCGATTTTCTGGAGGTGCCCGTGGGGGCTGTCCCCATCTTGCGCACGGCTTATAAGCTGGTGCACGTCGTGGAGCTTCTGGATGATGACCGCTGCACCGTCAAGTGCCTGCGGGGATCCAGCAGCTTCACCACTGACCAGATGGCGGATTTTATCGATGGAATTTTTGACAGGCTGGCGGAGATGGGCGTCAATGACCCCAACGTCACGGCCTACTGGATGGAATGGCAGGAGGTGCCGAGATGAAAACGAAGCGAGTAAAAAAGCTTATGATGGCACGTGGGTTATCCAGGAATCATGTCAACCGCATCCTGAAAGACCCGAAGCTTAAACCTCGTCGCGTGAGCAACTGCACATTTTGGGATGTATGTCGCCGTGAAATTGATAAAATGGAGGCCGCCTGTGGTCGGGAGGGGCTTCGATATTTTTGGGATTTTTGATGAGAGGATCAGAGGAGGGGCAAAAAGTGAAGCAAAAGCGATTTCGTAAGCTTTTAATGTCTTATAGGGGCGTTGATAGAAACCTTGCTCGTGATGTTACGGCCGACGTTATCGAGTACCGTCATCACATGGAAGAGGGCTGTATTTTCCGGCTTGACAAGGAAAAGGGCATTCTTACCCGAGTATGCTCCATATCTTACGAAGAAGCGCTCAAAAAATTTAAAGATGCGGGGTTGTTGTGCCGTGGCTAAAAGCATCATGCAGACCCGGAAAGAGTGCTACATCTGCCGACTCAAGTATAACGTGATGACCACCACCGGGCTGGAAGAGCACCACGTCCTCAACGGGCCGCTGCGGAACTTCTCCGAGCGGTACGGCCTCAAGGTCTGGCTGTGCCACCGCCACCACAACGAGCCGCCCGAGGGCGTGCACCACAATGCAGAGACAGCGATCTGGCTCAAGGGTGAGGCTCAGAAGACTTTTGAGCGGCTTTATGGGCATGAGCGCTGGATGCAGGAAGTCGGAAAGGATTACTTACATGCTTAACGTAGTAGCGATCATGGGGCGGCTGGTAGCTGACCCGGAATTGCGCACCACGCCTGCGGGAGTGAGCGTGTGCACGGTGCGCATCGCGTGCGACCGGAATTTTGTACAGCAGGGCCAAGAGCGGCAGGCGGATTTCCTGGACGTCGTGGCCTGGCGGCACAATGCGGATTTTCTCACCAAGTATTTTTCCAAGGGCAGCATGGTGGCCGTGCATGGGCACCTGCAAACCCGCAATTACAAGGACAAGAACGGAAACAGCCGCACCGCGGTGGAGATCGTAGCCGATGACCTGAGTTTTGCCGGGCCCAGCAAGCGCCCGGCGGGCCAGCAGCCCGTGGATGACGGCGGCGAGGCACCGCCCAAGGACTACCGCGAGCCTGCCCCGGCCTACTCCCAGGGCAGCGCGGACGACTTTGCAGTCATCGACGACAACGATGACCTGCCATTCTGAGGGGATAGTCTATGAAAGTCAAGAAAAAGCAAAGCTACATCACCATCCTGGACTGGATGGTGGAAAAATATCACCTCAAGGGCAATGAGCTCATCGCATACGCTTTGATCTACGGCTTCAGTCAGGACGGCGAAAGCGAGTACAAAGGCAGCTACGCCTATCTTTGCAAGTGGCTGGGCGTTGACCGGGCCACGGCCATCCGCATTCTCAAGCGGCTGGAGTCAAAGGGACTGCTTACCAAGCGCCAGACCTTGGCAGATGGTAAAGTTGTCAATAAATGGGTTGCAGATTTGCCGGAGGCCAGCCCGACGGAGCCCGAGATCGAACCGGAAAAACAGGCCGCACTGCATCCGCCCGACCGGTGGCAAAATGCGACCGGTGGCAAAACGCCACCCGTGGCAAAATGCGACTCAGACCCGTGGCAAAACGCCACCTCACCTAGTGGCAAAACGCCACCCAGATATCCTATAGGGAAAACTATAGGGAAATCTATCTATCAGCGCGGGGCGCTGAAAACGGATGGATTGATGGATTCCGAGACGGTTGTGGAAGAGACGCGGGAACGCTTCCGGGAGCAGCTGGAGCTGGACGACTTAGCCCCACGGTATGACCCGGCAGCGCTGGAAGAATTGCTTTCCCTCATCGCCGAGATGTACTGCTGTCCAAACGAGCTCCAATACATCGGCAAAATGCCTCAGACCTCCGTAAGCATCCGCAAGCTGCTGGACAGGCTGACCGGGCGGCACATCGAGTACATCATGGACAACATGGCCAAAACCACGACCGCTGTCAAAAATATCCGGGCGTATCTGCAAGCCACGATACTGAGGGCGGCAACGACGCTGGAGTTTTACGAGATGACCAAAACCTCTGGGCTCTGTGCCCAGCAGCCCCAACACCCGGCGGGGCCCAGCGCCGAAAAGCTGGCCGCTACCCTGCGGCGGCTCCAGAAGCGAGGTGATGGAGCATGAGCAAAGCGGACGACCTCGCCCAGCACTGGCCCGCAGACAGCCCCTGCAACGGCTGCGCCTATGCAGCCTGCCGGAACGGCGCGGGTTCCTACTTCCGCAAGTGCAGCCACTTCCGCGACTGGCTCACCACCCGGTGGCAGGGCTACCAGATCACCATGGAAGAGCTGAAAGCAAGAAGCAAATAAGCCGAAAAAGAAAGGAAATTGCAATGCGCACAATGCACAAAATCGCTATCATCAACCTCAAGGGCGGTGTGGGAAAATCCGTCACCGCCTGCAACCTGGCCTGCGTCCTCGGGTGGAAGTACTCCCGGCGGGTGCTGGTCATGGACCTGGACAAGCAGGCCAACAGCTCGAAATTTTTCAAGTGCTTTGACCCGGATGAAAAGAGCATGGCCGATGTGCTCACCCTGGAGGCAAAGCTTGGGGACGTGATCCAGATTCCGGACTACAAAAATTTTCAGTTCGTGGACGTCGCCCCAAGCTGCATGAGCATGATCTTTGCAAACCAGCGGCTCACGCTGGAGACCATGCGGCCCCGGCACGACCGCCTGCGGCACGCTCTGGAGCAGCACCGCGAGGATTACGACTACTGCATCATGGACTGCCCGCCCGACATCGACATGGCCACAGTCAACGCCCTTGTCTGTGCGGACTGGGTCATCATCCCGGTGGACTGCGGCGAGTGGGCCATGGACGGCTTGCAAGAGATCCTCAAGCAGGTCAAAGAGGCCAAAGAGGCCTATGACCCGGCGCTGGAAGTGCTCTGCGTCCTGCCCACCATGTACCGCCGCACCCGGTACGGTGCCAAGGCCATCAACCAGCTGGCGGAAAGCGGGCTTCCGCTCTTCCGGTACGAGGACGGCAGGATTTTGCGCATTGACGCCAGCGTGAAAGTGCAGGAGGCCATTAGCGAGCACATGCCGCTGTACGCCTACAGCCCGAAGTCCAAAGCCAGCGAGCAGTACATCGAGCTGGCCCGGCATGTGGTCAAGAAAGTGGAGGGGTGAACGATGGACGAGATGAAGCTGTATTTTGACGAAAACGGCGTTGCCCATGAGTACAACGACGAGTTTGACGTGACCATCCACTGCGAGAGCGAGGAGGATTCCGAAAGAGTGATAGAGCTTCTCAACCTGGGCAAGCAGATGAGCTGGCGCGCCGCAAGCAATCCGCCTCCGACTCATGTGGACGAGTGGGACGCTGACGGAGAGCACTATCACTTTGACGTCAGCGATGAGGTGTGGATTTTCTGCTCCGATGGCACTCGTCTGCTTGGCAGGTACGACAAAGAAAGCGGCTGGTTTGAAAGCAATGGGCCTCAGATCAGCAACTCTTACCATGGCTGTGTCACCCACTGGATGCCGTTGCCGGAAGCACCAAAGGGGGTGGCATGATGAGCACCGGGCTTTTGAGCAGTTTTTTGAACCCGCAGTCCCAGAATACCGACCCGGCGGGGCCGATGCATGTGGAGATGCTTCCGATCAGCTACATCATGCCGAACCCCGACAACAAGAAAATCTACATCGTGGGCGATGTGGAGCGGCTGAAAGACGATATCAAGGCCAACGGCGTCCGCCAGCCGCTGGAGGTGATCCGGTGGGCCAGCGGCTATAAGCTCATCGGAGGCGAGCGGCGGCTTACAGCCTGTAAGCAACTGGCTGCTGAGGGGGATGAGCGGTTTACCACTGTCCCCTGCATCATCGTGGAAAGCAAGGGCGAGCTGGAGGATAAGATTTCCCTCATCACCGCCAACGCCACGGCCCGGGACCTGACCGACTGGGAGCGTGTGGCCCAGTATGAGGCCCTGAAAGCAGCTTTGGAAGAGAAAAAGCGGAAGGGCCATCTGGAGGGCAAAGTGCGTGATGAAGTCCGGCGTATCCTGGGTGTCAGCACAGGGACGGCAGCCCGGCTGAACATCGTGGCCAGCACCGAAAACGAGACCATCAAAGAGCGGTTGCGTAATGGAGAAATTGGCTTCATGCAAGCCGTCAAGGATGCTCAGGATTACGCCCGATTTATGGGGCAAGCATCCGAGGACCCCGAGCCGGAAGAGCCGCCAAAAGCAGCGCCTGCGGAAACGTTACCGAAACCCGCACCAAAACCACCGCAGGACATCCATGAAGAGATCGTCCAGAGCATCGAGCAGACAGCGCCCAGCGTGTACCGCGCTGCACCGCAGGCAGCGAAACCGGAAGAAAAATCCGCGAACGCTGCAAATCCGGCAGCACCAGAAGAACCCAAAGGGTATGGCACCCTGTACAAGCTGGCATGCAAGACCCTGCAAGATAACGCCCCGTGGGCGCTGGCCTGGGAGGATGTACGCTTCCGGCTGGCGTATTACAGCCAGACTCTTCCCGGCGGGGCTACGCTCTGGAAGCGGGTGGATGAGACCCGGCAGGATGCAGGACAGCCGTGTGAGGACTATGCCATCATCCTACAGGATCACAGCTTCTACACCTGCGGCTGGATATCGTACCATGCAGGGATGCCCGATATTTTGACAAAGTTTTTTGAGCTGAAATAAATTCCAAGGAGGCCCACACATGAAGCCACGAGAGTTCCGACAGCTGCACGCAATCCCCTTTGACATCAAGGCCAGAACCAACCGCATCCGGCAGCTGGAAGAAAAGCAGGCCGAGGGGCCTGAGATCGTGGCGGACGTGGTGAAATCCTCTCGCGGGGAGGGCAACGCCTGCATCATGGGCCACGCCATTGTGCGCGGCACCGCAGACGATGCCTACACCCGGCGGGAAAAAGAGATCGAGCGGCTGAAGAAGATCAACGCCGAGCTGGAAGCCCGTTACCTGGAGGGCCAGCGCATCGTGGAGACCTGTGAGGACTATCTGCTCCGGGCGGCCATCTCCGACATCTGCATCCTGGGCAAAAAGCCGCAGGATGTGGCCGTGGAGTGGATGGAGCAGGGCTATGACATGGACGCAACGGCCCTGCGGAAGCGGGTTGACCGCTGGATAGATCAGAATGTGAGGTGAATGTAATGACGACTGCGGAAAAAATTGTGGTATCTGCCTACACGGGGTATTTGATGTGCGATTTTGATTTGATGCATCAATACATCGAGAAAGCCATGGGGCGTCCCGTATTGACTCATGAAATGGCCGGAGATAGATTTACTGAAGAACTCCGCAAAAAAGTGAAACCGGATTTTCTTAAAATTTGCAACGGCGAAGAAGTGCATTTGCATCTACGCAATAAGAGAACAAGCAAGCGGTAAAGAGGTGGATTTTATGAGATTGATTGATGCAGATATGCTAGAGCTTGAAATTAGGCGAATGAATGATGATGGCCGAATGGCCAATGTGTACGGGAGCACTGTATACAAAGCGATTCTTGAAAAAAATTGAAAAAGCACCGACTATCCCATCTGACGTAGGCCAAGTGATAATACGTCCCAAAAGAGAGTGACATCGATAAAAACACACCAAGCGGCTGACTCTGGAAGCAGAGAAGCCGCTTCTCTTTTTGCCCAGAATGTCCGATTTGTCCCAAATGTCCCAAAACGGGCAAAATGTCCAAAATGTCCCGGAACGGGCGAAATGTCCTGAATGTCCCAAAATGATATGCTATTATTATGCTGCGGGTTTCGGAGATCAGCTCACCGGAGACCGAAAACATTGCATTTCCCGGCGGGAAGCATAGCGCGGATTCAAGAACTTGCCGTGCTCAATGGGCAAACCAGCGCCGTCCGCTTCAAAGCCCAGCGGCGCATTGAGAAAACAGAATCATACAACCCGGCGGGTGTCCACTGTGGACACCCGCTATTTACATGCCGCTATAGCTCAATGGAAGAGCGCCGCCTTTCTAAGGCGGGCCATCGCTGGTGACACCTCAAAAACATCACTGTGCATTTCACCACTGCATAAATCTATTTTGAGGGTGCTGGTTCGAGTCCAGCTGGCGGCTGACGTGATTTTAGGGTGTCCACTGTGGACACCTTTGGAGAGGAGGCTTGCAAAATGCTTGAGCGCTTGAAAAAACTGATTTGCGAGATAGCAAAGTTTTTGACGCGCCTCGGCGCTGGCCTTATCCTCTCGGCCTTACCGATCAGCAACAAAGAAAGCCACTTTGTGCGCTATGCACGGCGTTTCGGTTTCCGTGCAGACCACACAAAACACGAGCCTCGGGCAGAGATCGGAGGCCGGGGCTGTATCCAAGGAGCACGGCCTGCTATCCGTGCCACTTGACCGCTGCTGATACAAAATACAAAAACCAGCTTTTTCTGCATGATGAGCTCCATGCGGCAAAGCTGGTTTTTCTTATGCCGCTTTAGCTCAGTCGGCCAGAGCATCCGGCTCATAACCGGACGTGTGCAGGTTCGAGCCCTGCAAGCGGCACCATAACACCAAAAGAAAGGAGGCTGCCCCATGGAGCTGTACAACGGCGATTGCCTGGAAGTGCTGAAAAACATCCCGAATGATAGCGTGGACATGGTGCTGACGGATTTACCGTATGGCACCACCCGGAACGCCTGGGATTCTATCATCCCATTTGAACCGCTGTGGGCACAGCTCAAGCGGGTGACCAAGCGCGGCGGGGCAATCGCACTCCATGCGGATATGCCATTTGCCTCAAAGCTTGTCTGCTCCAATCTTCCGTGGTATCGGTACGAGCTCATCTGGGAAAAGCCTTTGGGCTCCGATTTCCTCAACGCAAACCGGAAGCCTTTGAAAAATCATGAGAGCATCCAAATCTTCAGCGAGTGCCAGACAAAGACCTACAATCCGCAGTTCACATACGGAGAGCCATATATCAGAACAAGAAAGAGCAAGAGTGCAAATTATGGCGAGTGCGGGAGCGTCTGTACCACGATCAGTGAGGGGGGGGCGACATCCCAAAACGGTGCTGCATTTTGCAGCAGACCGGGAAAAGATTCACCCGACGCAAAAGCCCGTGGCGCTGGAGGCCTGGCTTATCCGCACCTACACGAACCCGGGCGAGATTGTGCTGGACTGCTGCATGGGAAGCGGTTCCACGGGCGTGGCCTGTATCCATGAGGGGCGGGAGTTCATCGGCATTGAGAAAGATGCAGAGTATTTCCGCATTGCAAAGATGAGACTGGAACAGGAGCAGGAAGCTGGGCAGCAGCTGAGTTTGTTATGACCACAAAATTTTTGAAATGGCTGCAAGGCCTGATCGCACGCGGGGACGTGCATCCTTTCTACTGCACCACACAGTGGATCACCCTCTCACGGCAGGTGCTGGAGATGGACAAGCACGAGTGCCAGATATGCAAGCAGCGCGGGCGGTATCACCGGGCCGAGCTGGTGCACCATGTGAACCATGTGCGGGATGCTCCCGCACAGGCGCTGGATCTCTATTACAAAGACGCCGACGGACAGCAACAGCGCAACCTCATCAGCGTTTGCAAGGACTGCCACGAGACGGTCTGCCACCCGGAAAGAATGCGACGTGCCAAGCGTGCGCCGCCGCTGACCCGGGAACGCTGGGACTGAGGGCACACCCCCCATCTAGAAAAACGGGAATTGGCAAACATTCCCTTACTCGGGGCGTTCCCTGACTTTCCAGCTGGTCTCGTGCGCGTATGCGCGCGCGTAGAAACTGTACAATCTGCACAAATCCACAGAAAGCGAGGATGACGATGGGCAAAAACAAAAATCTTCCCCCCACCCGGGTCAAATACTGGGAGGAGCTGAAAGAAATTGAAGAAGCGGCCAAAGCGGCCAACTGTGACACAAACTTTTTTTACCGCACCACGCTTGACCGCTATGTGGATCAGCTCGATCTGCTGGAAAAGGCCTGGAAATCCATCGAAGAGGATGGCTTAACCATCGTCCAGATCACCCCGCGCGGTGCAGAGCGGGAAATCCCAAACCCGGCAGTGCAGACCTACAACCAAACCGCCAGCGCTGCCAACTCCACCGTGCAGACGCTGCTGCGCATCGTGCAGACCTACAAGTTTATGGCAGCCAAGGAAGACGAGGACGATGAGCTGTAACATCCCCCCGGAGATTTTGGAATACATCGAGCTGGTGGAGACGGGAAAGCAGCGGGCCTGCAAGGAACAGAAAGCCCTTGTGGCGCTGATCCGGCGCGTGTTTGAAACCGAAGACATCTATGTGGATACCGAGCGAATGCGGAAATACTTCCGCTTGGCCCGGTATTTTCCATACGATCGGCTTTTCCCGTGGCAGACCTTTGCGCTGGGGCTCTGGCTGTGCACCTACCGGGCCGACCACTCCCCCCGCTTCAAAACGCTGTTTGCCATGGTGGGCCGTGGCGCTGGCAAAGACGGCGTGATCGCCCTCTCTTCGGCGGCGCTCATCTCGCCCTATAACCCGGTGCCCCACTACAATGTGGACATCTGTGCCAACAATGAGGAGCAGGCTGTCACCCCTGTGAAAGACATCGTGGAAGCTTTGGAAAATCCAAAGTGGGAGGCCAAGCTCTCCCGGTTCTACTACCACACAAAAGAGATTTTGCGGGGCCGCAAAAACCTGGGCGAGGTCAAGGGCCGCACCAACAACCCAAAAGGCCGCGACGGTATGCGCTCCGGCGCTGTCATCTTCAACGAGGTGCACCAGTACCAGAACTACGACAACATCAAGGTTTTTATCACTGGACAGGGCAAAGTGGCCGAGCCCCGCGTGGGCTTTTTCACCTCCAACGGCGAAGTCTCAGACGGGCCGCTGGACGACTACCTGGCCCGAGGGCGGCGCATCCTTTTTGAGGGCGAGGCCGATGAGGGATTTTTACCTTTCATCTGCTGCCTGGACAGTGAAGCCCAGGTGCATGATCCAGAAAACTGGTGCATGGCCAACCCGTCCCTGCCCTACCTGCCGCACCTGATGCAGGAGATCCAGGACGAATACCGCGACTGGAAAGAGCGCCCGGAGCAAAACGGCGATTTTATCACCAAGCGCATGGGCATCCGAAAAGGTGCAAAGGAAATTTCGGTGACGGACTACGAAAAAGTAAGAGCCACCAACCGCCCCCGGCCAGACCTGACCGGATGGAGCTGCACCGTGGGCATCGACTACGCCGAACTCAACGACTGGGCGGCGGTCAACCTGCATTTCCGGCGCGGTGACACCCGGTATGACATCAACCGGGCGTGGATCTGCGCCCAGAGCAAGACCCTGACCCGCATCAAGGCCCCGTGGCAGACCTGGTGCGACATGGGCGAGTGCATCTATGTGGATGATGTGAGCATTTCGCCCTACCTGCTGACCGACTACATCCGGGAAGCAGCGCGGAAATACAACATCAAAAAGCTGGCCCTCGACCATTTCCGATATACCATGATGGCCGAGGCCCTGCAAAGCATCGGGTTTGACGCCAAGGACAAAAACCGGGTCAAGCTGATCCGGCCCAGTGACATCATGCAGGTAGACCCCCTCATCCAAGACTGCTTTGACCGCGGTCTTTTTGTGTGGGGCGACGCTCCCCAGCTGCGCTGGGCCACAAACAACACCAAGCGGGTGCGAAGCAGCCGGGCACAGGGCGTGGACACAGGCAACTTCATCTACGCCAAAATTGAGGCCAAGAGCCGAAAAACTGACCCGTTTATGGCGCTGGCCGCTTCCATGGTCATCGAGAGTGAGCTTGGCACCGGACAGGTACGAAAGCCCAAGCTGGGCGCAATCTGCTGGTAAAGGAGAAAAACAACATGGGCTTTTTTGAAAAAGTGGGCCAGTTTTTTGGCGTGGGCAGTAAGCCACAGCAGGCAGAAGCCCCGCCCGAGGGCGGCATCACGGAAAAAGAGGTGCGCATCTCCGGCCCCGGAGCTGATGGCCTGGACTGGGTGAGCTGCTGGCAGGAATACCGCCTGCGGGAGCTGGCTTTTAACAGCTGTGTCAACCTCATCGCCAAAGCCATTGCAAACTGCGAGTTTAAGACCTACGAAAAAGGCAGATCCGTGAAAAAAGATTATTACTATCTTTTCAACGTGGAGCCCAACATCAACGAAAACAGCACCGAATTTTGGCAAAAAGCCATTTACAAGCTATACGCCCACAACGAGGCGCTGCTTGTGCCGCTGGTGCGGGGCGGGCGGCTGAATCTGGTGGTAGCCGACAGCTGGGCAAAGCCTGACTACATCCCCACCCAGGAAAAAGTCTATAAAGACATCCAGGTGGGCGACCAGGCATACACCCGCACCCTGAAAGAGAGCGAGGTGCTTCACTTCACCCTCAACAGCACAAATGCCAAAGCCGTGGTAGATGGGCTGTATGAGAGCTACAACAACCTTGTGCAGGCCACCATGAAAGCCACCATCCGGAACTCCGGCCAGCACCTCAAAGTGCACATCGACGCGGTGGCCGAGGGCCGGAACGAATTTGAAAAGGATTTTGGCGAGATGCTGGACGCCCAGTACAAGCCGTTCCTTTCCAGCGAGTCCGGCATTCTGCCAGAATTTGACGGATACAATTTTGAACAGTTTGGCGGCGAGAGCAAAGCACAGGACACCCGGGACATCCGGGCCCTTGTGGATGATATCTTCACCTTTACGGCCCGGGGCCTCGGCATTCCCCCGGTGCTGGTGCAGGGAGATGTGGCTGGGATCAGCGACGTGGTGACCCACTGGCTGACGACCTGCATTGACCCCCTTGCCGCCCAGATCAGCGAAGAGTGCAACCGCAAGCTTTATGGCATGAGTGCCTGGAAAGGCGGCGACCGGATGACCGTGGACACTTCCACCATCCAGCACTTTGACATGCTGAGCAATGCGGCCAACATCGAAAAGCTGATCGAGAGCGCCTACAGCTCCATCAACGAATGCCGCGAGGCCACAGGCCTTGAGCCCTTGCCGGATGAGTGGGCAAACATCCACTGGATGACCAAGAACATTTCCACCGTGGACAGCGTGGCCCGCAATGCCGCAACCGAAATCAACCAGACAGGAGGAAAAAACAGTGCCTAAACCGTACTTTGATTTTCAGCAGTCGGGCGAGCAGGCCGACATCTACATCTTTGGCGACATTACCAGCTTCCCCTTTGTGGAAAGCGACGTGAGCGCCTACCGCCTCACCCGGCAGCTGGAGCAGGCGGGCGACCTGGCCGAGATCAACGTCCATGTGGACAGCTACGGCGGCGAGGTGGCCGAGGGCTTTGCCATCTATAACGCCCTGCTTGCCAAAAACGCCAAGGTTAACACCTACGCGGACGGCTTTGTGGCCAGCGCGGCCATCTATCCTTTTTTGGCTGGTTCCCAGCGGGTGGCCAACAACGTGAGCGCCTTTTACTTTCACCCGGTGATCGGCGGAACCTATGGCTACTCCGAAGACCTCCGCGCTGCTGCCGATGAGCTGGACAAGCTGACCGAGATCGGCAAGGGCGCTTTTACCGCTGCGGGCATGACCGAACAGGCCGCCACCGACCTGCTGAACAGCAAGACGTGGTACAGCCCCGAGGAAGTGCTGGAGATGGGCCTGGCAACCAGTATCCAGAAGCAGGCCTCCAGCAAAGCCGCTTCCCAGAGCGTGCGAGACCTCATCATCCGGCAGATGCTGGTGGTGCCGGGCCAGACGCCCCCGCCTCAGAAGCCGCCCGACCCGCAGACACCGCCCCCGGCACAGCACTCTGTGCTTGAGATGTTTGCCAAATTTTAATCAGCCGCAAAGCCGCATCCATACCGGGTGCGGCTTTTTGAATACCTGAAAAGGAGAAGAACGATATGCAGAATCTCACTGAACTGTACAAAAAGAATCAGAAGCTTTCCAGCCTGCGCCAGCGCCTGGCCGACGTTGCAAAGGGCAACGACGCCGATGAATTTTCCAACGTTTTCATGGAAATGTGCCAGACCATCGGCGAGATCAATTATGAAGAGTGCGAGAGTCAGAACGAGGGCTTGATCCAGAAGCTGAACGACTCGGTTCTGTACTCTCGTGGCGTCCGCCAGCTGACCACCGAAGAGCGCGACTACTACCAGGCTGTCACCAAGGCTATGCAGAGCGCAAACCCCAAGCAGGCCCTCAACGACGTTTCCATTGTCTTCCCGGAGACCACGATTTCAAGAGTAATGGATGATCTGGTTGAGAAGCACCCCCTGCTGAGCAAAATCCAGTTTACCCCCACGGGTGGTGCCATCCGGATGATGATGAACACCGACGGTCGCCACAAAGGTGCATGGGGCAGCCTGTGCGCTGAGATCGTCGAGGAGCTGACCTCCGGCTTTAAGGAAGTCGATGTCGGCCTCTTCAAGCTTTCTGCCTTTATTCCCATCTGCAAAGCCCAGCTCGACCTCGGCCCCGAGTGGCTGGACCGTTACATCCGCGCCATCCTGGGCGAGGCTGCGGCATTTACTCTGGAAGATGGCATTGTGATGGGCGACGGCAAGGAGCAGCCCATCGGTATGATCCGCGATGTGTCCGAGAGTGCCAGCGTGCAGGGTGGCAAGTACCCCGAAAAGGCAAAAATCAAAGTCACCGACCTGGAGCCCACCACCATCGGCAACCTCATCTCCCTGCTGGCTACCACCCCCAACGGCAAAGACCGCGACCCGGACGATCTCATCTTCCTGGTAAACCCGCAAGACTATTTCCAGAAAGTGATGCCTGTCACCACCGTCAAGGCACCGGATGGAACTTACCGCAGGGACGTGCTGCCGTATGAAATGACTATTATCAGAACCTCCGCACTGCCGCGCGGCCAGGCTGTATTCGGCATTGGCCGCCTGTACTTTGCGGCTTTGGGCATGAACAAGGGCGGCAAGATCGAGTATTCTGACCATTACCGCTTCCTGGAAGATAAGCGCGTCTATCTCATCAAGCTGTATGCCAACGGCCTGCCCATGGACAACAATGCCTTCCTCAACCTGGACATCTCCGGCTTGCAGCCCGTGCCTTACAAGGTGACGACCGTCACGGCCCCTACCCCGTCCACTGATGCCACCCTGAGCGCGTTGAAGCTGGGCAACCTGTCCCTGAGCCCGGCCTTTACCTCTGCGGGCATCACCTATACCGCATCCACGGAAGCGGCTACCACCACCATCACCGCCACTCCGGCCAATGCAGGCGCAAAGATCGAGGTCAAGGTGGGCACTAAGGTGATCGAGAACGGAAAGGCTGCGACCTGGGCAGACGGCGAGAACACCGTGACCATCAACGTGACGGCTGAGGACGGCACCACCACCAAGACCTACACCGTCACCGTGACCAAATCCTGACCATGACGACCGCGTGGGATAATATCCGCCCTGCGCTGCTGCCCGACATCAAAAACTATCTGGATATCACATGGCAGGACGATGAACTGGAGAAAAAGCTCTGGGGCATCGCCGTGGCCGGTATGGGGTATCTGGATGGCAAGATCGGCGCGGTGCAGGACTACACCCAGCCCGGCCTCCACCGCAGCCTGCTGTTTGACTATATCCGCTATACCCGGGACGGGGCGGCGGATATCTTTGAAAACAACTACCGCCACCTCATCCTGGCCGCACAGAACGAAAGGCGGGTGACCGCGTATGCCGCGAAAGCTGCCGACGCGCCCGACGACTGAGATCAGCCAGAATTTCAACAGCGGCGCGGTGATCGTCTATGGCGTCACCGACGTGGCCCCTGCGGGCCGCCAGCCTGTGTACAAGCTCACCCAGAAATGCGTGCTGCGGTACGAGGAGCGGCAGCTGGGCATCAAGCGGTTGTACCTCAGCCGCCAGAACAATGCCGAGATCGTCCGGGTGGTGCGGGTGCCCTGCCCGGGCATCCCGATCAGCTCCCAGGACGTGGCACAGACCGAAGACGTCCAGCGCTACCGCATCGACACGGTGCAGGCCGTGGAGGGCTGCTACCCGCCTGCGCTGGATTTAAGCCTGCGGGCCGTGGAAGAAAACTTTGACGCCCGGCTGACCAAGGAGGACGACCATGACGTGGAGTGAATGCATCATTGCAGCCCACACGGCAGTCACCGACCAGGTGAGCCACGGGGGCCGGATGAAGTCCAAGCGGTACTTTGTGTGGCAGGAAGATGGCGCAGATGATTTCAGCGTCGACGGAAAGCACGCAGAGAGGGCCGTCACGGGCACGACAGACCTTTTTACAACAATCGAGCTTGACCCATGGTGCGAGGCCTTAGAGACGAGCTTTGACGCCTCTGAGCACATCACCTGGTATCTGAACTCGGTGCAGTATGAGGCTGACCGCGGCATCTGGCACTATGAATGGAGATGGACGGTGACAGGCTGTGGCTAGAATCACTGCAAAAGGATCTGCCCAGTATCTCCGCAACCTGGAAAAGCTGGGCCGTAATACAGACGACATCTGCAAGCAGGCCGTGTATCAGGGCGCAAAAGTCGTGGCGGACGCCATCAAAAGCTCCATCGACGACATCACCGTGCACAGCCTGCCTCCCGGGCAAAAATACTTTTACCTCTCGGAAGAGGACAAAAAAGGCGGAAAACTCCTCGACGGTGTAACCAAGGAACAGGCCGACGGCCTTAAAAAAGGCCTTGGCATCGCCGTCATGGAGCACAAAAATTTTGCCTGGAATACCAAAATCGGCTTTAACGGGTACAACGAAGTGCGCACCAAGACTTACCCAAAAGGTGAACCGAACGCACTGATTGCCCGCAGTGTCGAAAGCGGAAGCAGCGTCCGCAATAAAACACCTTTTATCGCTCCTACCGTGAAGAAAATCCGCAAGGATGCAGAGCACGCCATGGAAGTGACGATCGACGAAAAAATCGCTGCACTGATGGACGAATAACCAACCCCGGCAAGGTGTCCACAGTGGACACCTTGCTTTTCTTTTATCTTTTGGAGGGAAAATATGGCAAACAATAATGGTGTTGTGACCACTGGCTTTTCCAATATCCACGTTGCTACCTACGCATCCGAGGGCGGCGTGGTCTCTTATACGGGCGTGCGAAAGCTGGGCCGCTCCGTATCCATGAGCATCGACGTGAGCACCAGCGACGACAACGACTTCTACGCAGACGACCAGCTGGCCGAGACCGTGGGCGGCGGAACCTTTACCAGCGGCACCGGCTCCTGTGAGATCGACGGCCTCACCCCTGAGGAAGAGGCCTTTGTGATGGGCCTCAAGGACGGCAACAGCGTCACCACCGATGTGGCCGTGGAGACGTATCAGTATGACCAGGAAATGGATCCTCCCTACCTGGGCCTGGGTGCTGTGAAGAAAGTGCAGCGCGACGGCAAGAGCTACTGGAAAGCCATCGTTCTGACCAAGATCAAGTTCAAGGTGCCCAACGACGACGGCACTACCCAGGCAAAAGATGTGGATTGGCAGACCCAGACGCTGGATTACAACATCCTGCGGGACGACAGCGCCAAAAAGGTGTGGAAGATCATGCCCAAAACGCTGTTTACCACCGAGGCCGCAGCCGTGGCGTTTATCAAGAAAGTGCTGGGGGATAAGTAAGCTATGATGTGGAACGAAACCGAGTGGATTAAGACCGATGACCGCATGGGCCGCGTGACCATTGAGGGCGTGGAATTTCCCATGTGCCTTACCATCAAGGCGACGGACGCCATCGAGAAGCGCTTCCAGGGCGTCGATAAGGTGAGCGCCTTGCTGAGTGAGTACGCCGAGAAAGACCAGTACAGTGCCCTGATGAAAACCACTTTGGAGCTGGCACTGCTGCTGATCGATGGCGGTTTGAACCGCTGCCGCACCCGCGCCAAAATGCGCGGCGAGGAAATCGAGCTGCCCACCCTGCCCAGCACGGAGGATTTGCAGGAGGTCATGACCTTTGAGGATCTGCTGGACATCCAGCAGAACATTTTCGCAGCGTTTACCGTGGGCTCTGCCCGCAATGTGGAGGCCAGACCGGACAACTCCCCAAAAAACGCCGAAAGCGCCACGTCGTAAGGCTCAACACGACGTGGTTTTTGTACTATGGCCGGAAAATCGGCATGGATGAAGAGCAGGTGCTTGCCTGCCCTTTGGGCGACATGCTGGATTATCTGGCCTGCATCCAGATTGAAAACGGCGCAGATCAGAAAATCTATGTAGACGTGGACGATCTGGACAAAATCGAGTGAGGAGGTGGTAAAGCTTGGCAAGAACGGACATCGGCCCGAAAATCAGCGTTGAGGGTGAGCAGCAATACCGCCAGCAGATGAAAAACATCATCCAGCAGCAAAAAGAATATGCTGCGGAAATGGCGTCCACCACTGCTGCCCTTGGCAAAAACAGCACTGCCCAGCAAAAAGCCACCTCTGTGGCGTCTGTGCTCAGCAAGCAGATCCAGGCACAGGAAGCAGCCATCAAACTGCAAAATGTGCAGCTCCAAAGCGCGGTGGCCAAGTATGGCGCGGCCAGCAATGAGGCTTCCGCTTACCGGACGTCCATCTACAAGACCAACGCCGACTTGCAGACCATGAAAAGCCGGCTGGAAGATGCCAAGAACGGCATGGGCGAATTTGCCGACAAGACCGACAAAGCCGCCGACAGCCTTGGCAGCATCCAGAAAAAGAGCGGCTTTTTCGATGGAATGGCCGGAGAAGTGGCAAAAGGCCAGACTCTGGCCAATGCTTTTTCAGCCATTGCCGAAAAAATCAAAGAAATCAGCTCTCAGGCTGTAACAACGGGCGTAAATTATAACGCCCAAGTTGAACAGTACCAGGTGGCGCTGACCAACATGCTGGGAAGCCAGGAAAAGGCCTCCGAAACACTGGAACAGATCAAAAAAGACGCTGCTCGGACGCCCTTTGACACTGCAAACCTCGTCAAAGCAAATGAATATCTGATCTCTACGGGCGAAACGGCAGAAAACTCCCAAAAAACCATTTTGGCCCTTGGTGATGCTGTCTCTGCCGTGGGCGGCGGAAGCGATAAGCTGGGCCGAATGGCTCAAAACCTCCAGCAAATCAAAAACGCGGGAAAGGCCACGGCAGCGGATATCAAGCAGTTTGCCTACGCTGGCATTGATGTCTATGGCATTTTGGCAGATTACACCGGAAAGAGCACTGCCGAAGTGCAGAAAATGACGGTGACGTATGATCTCCTGACAGCTGCATTGCAGAATGCAGCCGAAGAGGGCGGGCGCTACTATAACTCCATGAACGCCCAGAGCGAGACCATCAACGGCAAGCTCTCCACGCTCAAAGATAACGCCACCCAGCTTTCCGGTGCACTGACCGCCAATCTTACTACGGCTTTCGGAAACCTTGTTACCAAGGCCAATGAGCTGGCCGTGGCGATGAAAGACGGCTTTGATACAGGCGGCTTTGTGGGCATGATGAATGCGGCCAGTGAGACAGAGCCTAAACTCTCCGCCGTTTCCTCTGCAGCAAAATTCTGCGCCGAACATTCTGAGGCGCTGAAAATCGCCCTTGGAACTTTGGCCGCGGCATTCGTCACGGCCAAAGGCTCTGCAATGCTGCTCTCGACGGCTCAACTTGCCATCAATGCGGCCATGAGCGCTAACCCCATCGGCATTGTGATTGCGGCTCTTGGCGGCTTGGCAGGTGCACTGGGCACTGCTTACGCCAGCAACGAAACTTTCCGAAATGGCGTAAATAACCTTGCGTCCTCTTTCCAAAATGTTGCAAACCACGCCAAGAGCGCGGCAAAAGCCATCCTTGGCTATAAAGCAGCCACAACGGATTCTCAGGGCTTTGGCGGCAGCGAGGGCGGCAGTTTTGCCGTGGATACTTCCAAGAAAAACACCACCACGGATGAAGAACGCCAGAGAAGAAAAAATCTTTATGATGCCCGCGTAAATCAGGAAAAGCAGAAAAAACTCCTCGCTGATTTAGCCGAGACGTCCGGGAGCGGAAGCTCCGGGAAAAGCTCTTCTCCAAAACAGACCGCAGCCGATACCAAAAAACTGGCCGACAGTGTGACCTCCACCGCCACCGAGCTGGTGACGGGCACCGAGGGCATTGTGGGGGCCATCAAGCGGGTGACCGAAACCGCCGACAACACCTACAACGTCTACGACGGCACGACCCAGAAGCTCAAGGGCACCACAAAAGAAACGGCCCAGACCATCACCGAGACCTGGACTCAGGTGGTGGATGGGCAGGAGCAGAACTTCAAGCGAGTGCAGACTCTGCTGGATGGCGTGGTGACGTCCACTAAAACCACCAGCGACGCGGTGGCCGAGGCGACCCGCACAGCCACCAACACCCGCACCGAGACTGTCAAGGGCACCGAGGACATGGTGGGCAACATCACCCGCACCACCGAGACCACGACCCAGACGGCCAAGACGGTGGACGCCGTGACCGGCGAGATCAAGGACACGGTGATCTCTGCCACCGAGGTGGTGACAGACTGCTATACCCGCATCAAAGACGGGCAAAAGCAGACCGTGACCGAGACAAAGACCTATGTCAACGGCGTTTTAACCGACGTCAAAGAAAAATCTCAGGATTTGGATACCGACATCAAATACACCGAGGGTGTGCTGGGCGGCTTCTCCAAATTCATCTACGACCTGGACGGCAAGCTGGGCGGGCTGGAAAAGACGGCAAAAAGCCTGAAAAAAAGCCCCCTGGGCGGCTGGTTTTCCGACATGGCCAAGGGATACCGCGCCTGGGACAGCTTTTTTGACAACATCGACTTCGGGAGCCTTATCGGCGGCGGTATCACTGCTTTTGCCACGGGCTACCTGAAAGATGGCTTGTCCGGTGGTATCAGCACCGCGCTGCAGTCTGTCATGGGAAACCTGCTGGGCACCGACCTCTCCGGTCTTGGCTCCACCTGGGGCAGCGACCTGATAAAAGGCATGGCGTCCGGCATGGTGACGGTAGCTGCAAAAGCAGGCTGGCTGACTAAAGCCGCAAAATTTGTGGGCAGCGTGATCCGCGCATTCCTGCACTTCTCCCGGCCCGACAAGGGCCCCCTGCGGGACTATGAGACGTGGATGCCGGACATGGTGCACGGCATGGCGGACAGCCTGAAAAATAACGCCTATGTCCTGCGCAACGCGGCCCGGGATGTCAGCAGCGACTTGCAGACCCAGATGCAGTACGACGTGGGCATGGCGTCGCCATCCTACGAGCAAAACTATAAGTCAAGCACGGTCAAGCTGGGCGGCGTGACCATGACCATCCAGGCACAGCCCGGCATGGACGAGGAAAAGCTGGCCCAGTACACCATAGACCGCCTGAACCAGATGATCAACGAGGAGGCCGCATCCAGTGGACAGATACCTGTATTTTAACGGCCCCAGCAGCGAGGAGTACGGGGCACACATCGAGTACAAGCCCAACATCCCCACCCCGGCTGCCAAACTGCAAGAGTATGTGGTGCCGGGACGGAGCGGCAAGCTCCACGCCGACCTGGGCTACTACGACAATATCACCATCACCTATCAGCTGTACTTCCACGGAAAGCGGCCCACGGCGGAAGAGCTGCGGCCCATCAAGGACTGGCTTTGTGGAAGCCCAGGGCCGCATGACCTGGCCGACGGCTATGACCCCGGCTATTTTTACCGGGCCACGGCTACCATGAGCAACACCACGAACATCCTCGACCGGTACGGCCGGTTTCAGGTGCAGTTTTCTTGCGACCCGCGCCACTTTTCCGTGGCCGGGCAGCAGCCCCAGAAGCTGACCAGCGGCCAGAAGCTTTTTAACCCCTATGCCCAGACGGCCAAGCCGCTCTGGGAGATCACCGGCAATGGGCAGGACGGCACTCTGAAAGTGAACGGCCTCACTTTCAAGCTAACGACCTCCTCCGATCAGCACGCTTTTCTGGAGTGCGAGACCGAGGACGCCTATCTGGCCGACGGTACCAACATCAACCCGAAAACCAGCGGCCCGTACCCCACGCTTCAGCCCGGTGAAAACACCGTCAGCTGGAGCGGGGGCATCACGGGCGTGATCGTGACCCCGAGGTGGTGGACACTGTGAAACCTGTACTTTTTGAGCACAACGTGCTGGATTTTTCCGGCCACGGGCTTGGCACGCTGGCGGACGCCACCAGCTGCAAAGTTTCTTGCGAGGAAAACGGCGCGTATGATCTCACCATGACCTATCCCATCGTGGGAGCCCACGCCAAAGACCTGGCCGAGCGGCGCATCATCCTGGCAAAACCCTCCCCCGAGGAAAACAGCCAGCCTTTCCGCATCTACAAGATCCTCCGGCCCATGGACGGTAATCTTCAGGTATACGCCCACCACCTGAGCTATGACCTCAATGACTGCATCCTGAAGCCCATCTCAGGCAGGAGCCTGGACAGCGTGATCTCTCAGCTGTCCGGAAATGTCGTAGGAGACTGCAACTTTATTTTCACCTACGACTATCCCACGAAAGAGTCTACGGACGACGGCACCATCGGCAGCTTTGAGCTGGAAAAGCCCATGACCCTGCGTGCTGCCATGCTGGCCAACAGCTCCAACAACATCGCCTCGACCTACAAGGGCGTGTGGATCTTCGACGGCCTCAAGTGCACCCTGAAGCGGAAAGACGTGGTAGACCGCGGTGCGGTCATCAAGTACGGCGTGAATCTCATCGACCTGAGCCAGGAGCGAAGCCTCGAAGAGGTGTACACCCATGTGTATCCCTACTGGCGGGGCGGCAAGAAAAATAAATACTATGATCTTTCGCCCATCGCGGCTACCAGTATCACCAGCTTCAAAAAAATCTACCCGCTCGACCTTTCCAGCAGCTACCAGAAAGCACCCTCGGACGCCAGCATGAGGCAGAGCGCCGAGGAATTTATCGAGAAAAATGAGCTGGGGCAAATCCCGGTAAACATCACGGCCAGCATGGTGCAGCTGGAAAAAACACTCGAGTACAAAAACGCCAAGGGTATCAAAAAAATAGCCCGGGGAGATACCGTCCGGGTGGAGTACCTGCGGCTTGGCGTGGGCACCTCGGCCCGCATCACCAAGACCGAGTTTGACGTGCTCAGTGAGCTGTATACTTTCATCGGGATCGGCACCATCCAGCAAAAGCTGCCCAAAGCGGTGGTAAAAGACCGGGAAGAGAATAAAAAAATTTGGTGGCAGGCGACCATGGCCGGAAAGACGGCCACCGATTACATCACCGAAAAAGACGACGGCACCGTGGATTTTGGCACCGGAAACCACAAATTTACCATCAAAGATGATGGGCTGGAGTTCAACGGCGTGCGCAACAACGTCTCCATCTGGCACAACTTCGACGCCAAAGCTTTTGAGCCGCAGACGCTGAATCTGGATTTGAGCAGCTTCTCCACCATCTCCATCGAATTCGGCAGCGTCACGAATGGCCAGCTGACCAGCGAGAGCGGCCTGCAAACCACCATCGCGGTGGTGGGCAGCACCACGGGTAAAACCACCCGGGGGCTTTTCAACTGGAACTACAGCCAAAGCCGCCTTTTCACCACTTACCCGGACAGGATCGTCTTCCAGCAGGGCCAGTACTCGGCCTCCCGCTATGCAGACATCCCCGAGGGAGGCGGCAAAGTGACCGTGGACGGCGTGACGCTCTACACGGACAACAGCTGCTGCGTGCCTGTCAACATCTACGGCTTTATGTGAGGAAATGCCATGATCATGATCAACTACGACCCGGACACCCGGGTGGTACTTTCCGGCGGCGAAGTAAACCCGCGCTATGCGCTCCAGCAGCTCCCGGACGGGGCGGCCTATGTGGACGCCCTGCCCGAGGGCAATCTGAGCGGATACCAGTACATCAACGGCGCTTTTGTGCCCATCAAACAGGAGGACGATTATGCAGCAGATCAGGATTGATTTTGATAACCCCGGGCTCCCTCAGAGCCTTGGTGCCGTTGAGGGCGAAAGCCAGAGCCGTATCTTCCAGGCCGCACTCTACAAGAGCGGCGCAGCCTATACGGCCCCGGCTGGTGCGGTATACAGCATCATGTACCGTGGCTTCGGCCCTCAAAATCAGGGCTGGTATGACACCATCGAGGACGGCGCGGGCAAGCGTGCCGCCTGCACCGTCTCCGGCAACGTCGTCACCTGTGAGCTGGCCCGTCAGGCCCTCCGCGTCCCAGGCCATCTGACCGTGGTGCTGTGCCTCACTGACGCCAAAGGCTACATGCTCAAGAGCTGGCCCATCATGGCGGATGTCAGAAATGACGGATATGAGGATACTGTGGAGATTGAAAGCTTTTTCTATATCACACAGATCACCTCCGCAGAGTGGGATAAAGCCTTTGCAGCCTGGGAAGACTTTAAAGCCACCATCGACCCCACCCTCACCCTCTCCGGCAAAGCCGCTGACGCCAAAGCCACAGGTGCAGCAGTGGACAAGCTGGAGGACAAAAAGGCAGACAAAACTGACCTCGACACCGAACGCAAGCGTATTGATGTGCTCAATGAGGGCGGGCTCAACCTCAAAGATGAGGTGATTGATACCAGCATCAAGTCATGGTTGACGGAGCACCCGGAAGCGACCACGACGGTGCAGGATGGAGCGATCACGGAGAAAAAAATCAACACTGATTTTTTGCTATATATCAAAAAAGATTATGTAACGCCGGAAATGTTTGGGGCGGTTGGCGATGGTGTAACGGATGATACAATCGCAATCAGAAATGCAATAAAATATTCTGACGAAAAAAACATTAACACCGTTCTTTTTTCCGGCAAAAAATATAAAATCACAGAATCGGTTGGAGATATACAAAGCAAGCGAATTGTCGGAATTAAAGATGCTGGCCTTACCTCAAAAGGGACTGTAATACAACTTGATTCGGATGAATATATTTTTAAGCTAAAAGGAATATCAAATTGTATAGAAAATATTACATTTTATAGCACAAATCACACAGGCAGAGGAATAAATATTGAAAGAAGTAGTGGCTGGGAGTCTCACATAAGAAACTGCACTTTCAACAACTTGAAAGAAGCCATTAGATATAATGGAAATGATAATCGATTTGAAAATTGCATGATAGTAAGTTGTGGAGATGAAACTTGTGAAGAAGCAGATACACCACAGTATGCATGTGATGGTGATAATGGCCTGCAAAATTTTTTTATAAACTGCCATTTTGAGCATTGCCGATACTTTGTGACTTCAAAAGGCCCATTTAACACAAGCTTTATCGGATGTAAATTTGAGCAGAGTACCTACGGAATTTCTTCTCCTAATATGAGCTCTCCAATAAAACTGTCATATGGTGGAACCCTTATAGGGTGCCTTATAATCGTAATTTCCATACATGGGTACAGCTCGGCTGATGACGCCCCTTATGGCGTTGAGGCTCCCGAGGCTTCGATTATATCAGGATGCACTTTTGGCTCTGGTCTTGGGTCTGGGGACTATGCACTGCCAACAGGAACTCTTCAATACTCAAAATTTTTAAAAGAAAATCGTTCTTGTGTAACTTCAAACTCTTTTAATGGCGCAACAAAAAAAGTTTCAGCATATAACTTTAACGGTGGAGCGGTTTCGTCAAATTGCTTTAATATATATGCGTCAGATGGCGGAAAAACATCGAACATCGACTTCAAAACAACATTTTTTTCTGATAATTTTCCTGCACAAAGTGATGGAGCTTTAACTTCAATGTTTTCGTTTTCAAACGAATACATAGATTTAAGCGACAGAATCGAGCTCACAAACGTCACACTCAAAGAGTCTTTTAAAGATGTGTATACCCATGCTGGAAATTTGCATATCGGGCTAAAACTGGAAGCGACAAGCGCCATTAGCGCAAGAAGTGGAATTTTTCTTAAAGTAAATGGTGCAAATTGCTTTGGTGGCGTTCATCTTTTTTCGATGTCCGTAAATGACGAAGCAAAAGCTGGACAATATTTTTCAACGTCCAATATAAATGGACTTTCGATTTCTTTTGAAAGCTTGGATACTATAAATTCCGGGGATAAAATATTTTTAATTCTTGACGTATCAACAAGACTTTAAAATCGGAGGATAAAAATGACATCTTTTTTCACTTTTCTCTCCAACCTCTTCGCTGCCCTTGCCCACGCAAAGGAAGCGGCAGACAACTCCACCGCAGATCCTACCACTGTGGACACCCAGAGCGCCGCTCCCCCCGGCTGGGGCGGGCCGCTGCCTTACCGATACATCGACGTGAGCCGGTATCAGGGCAAAATCACCCTCGACAGCTGGCGCAAGGTCAAAGCGGCTGGCTACAAGGGCGTGATGCTCAAGACGATATCCACAAACCGCAAGCTCTCCAAGCGGTCAGACGGCCTGTACATCGACCCCACCTTTGAGACCAACTACCGCAACGCAAAAGCGGCCGGGCTGGACGTGGGCGCCTACTACTACACCTACGCCACCAGCGAGGTTATGGCAGATGCAGAGCTTGCCCTTGTGCGGGAAGCCGTGCGGGGCAAAGAGCTCACCATGCCCGTGTGCGTGGACGTGGAAGAAAACAAGCTCAAGCCCATGACCACCCTCGACCTCACCAACCTGACCGCCTATGCGCTGGAACAGGTGGAGAAGATGGGCTTTTACGCCCAGCTGTACACCTACACGGGTTACAGCTATGAGTTGGACATGCAGCGCCTGGCAGGCCGCTGGGACGTCTGGCTGGCGGACTACACGGGCGAGACGCCCAAGGTGGATTACATCTACCACGCCCACCAGCACACCAGCAAGGGCTCTGTGCCGGGCATCTCCGGCAACGTTGACCTCAACGTGACAGAGATCAACTACCCCCGTATCATCCGCAAGAAGGGCCTGACGCGGCTCAGGGAGGGCACATGACTGAAAAAGAGGCGTTGATTTGGATTGTGGGCATCTTGGGCAGTGCGTGCGCGGCTGCGATCACGCTGGACAAGGTGCTGGACATCATCCACAAGTACATCAAAAAGGCACAGGCTCCCAACGATGCACAGGACAAGCGGCTGGATGAGCTGGACAGGCGCGTGGGAGTGCTTGAGACGGGCTACTCTAACCACTCTGCCGCTCTGGGCCGCGATCTGGAGCATTTTGGGGCGCTGGAAAACGCCATCACCATCCTTTTGCGCTCCAACCGCGCCGTTTTAGGTGCTCAGTTGTCAGGTGATAATATCAAAGCAATGGAGCAGAGTGCGGAGGAAATCGACAAGTTTTTGTATGAGAGGAGAGAAAACGCATGGACGCAGCAGCAAAAATCCTGAGCTCCGTCCCGGGCCCGGTGGCCCTGGCTCTGATGCTGGGCGGCTTTATCTTCTACGCCCTTGGCTGCATCCGGCTGGGCTATGGTGCGGCGGTCAAGCCCACCGTGCTCCAGCTCATCGAGCAGGCAGAAAAGGACATTCAGGGCACCAAAAAAGGCGCGGAGCGCAAAGCCTGGGTGGCTCAGATGCTCCGCGCGGCCCTGGCCACAAGCAAATACGGAAGATTCATCTCGTGGGCCATCACCGATGAGACCATCGGGATTGTGATTCAATTTTTCTTTGATCGCATGAAAGCGGCATTGGAAAAGCAGTAAGGAGGATATCATGGCAAGCACTACATGCAAGCATTTTTTATTGCGTATCGTCAAAAAATGCAATATTTTTTTAACGGCCATTAAAATCAGCCATTTTGCCGTGCTTGGCAATATGGTGCGCAACTTCGGACAGCTCCCGCAGCCTTTCTGGCTCGGTGCTGCCCGTGGCGGCGGCTCGTGTAGTGCTGCCCGCTGCGCTGCAAGGACTTGACCGGCAGCAGATGACAGCAGCCATCAAAAACGCACCGCTTGGGAGGGTAGACCGTAAGATAGCCTTACTGCGGTACGTTGAGCGGCTTCCGCAAGCTGACATTGCAGCACGCACCCACTACTCCCGGCAGGCGGTGAGCTATCGCCTGCAAAGCATTGATAAAATGCTGGATGTGTGATATAATACAAAAGTGCTAAGTGCCTTTAGAATTGTATCTTGCTTAGAGGTCTAGTTTTATATGGCTCAGTCTACAGCGTGATCTTGATGGGTTCCAGCCATCATGGTTACGCTGTTTTCTTTTTGCACGAATTGTGGTATAATATTTACAGATAATTCGCCTAATGAATTGCTGGTGTGGTCTGGCCTAAAGATTTCTGTCAGCACAAGCGCACAGCTTACGAAATTTAGTTTCCCGCACGCCTACTTGCAGTGCGTACCATGCGGGAGACGCACAAAACCCCCGGTGTTCCGTTTGGATCATCGGGGGTTTTTCTATTTTTTCTCTTTTTTGAGTTCTTCGAGACGGCTTGCAAGCTCTTCCTCCCAGCCCTCGTGTTCTTTGAGGTATGGTGCATAAATCAGATTTTCGGCTTCCTTACGGGCTGCAACAGCATCTTCGAGTGTGTCATAGCTGCCGAGATACGTTCTATGCCCTTTGAAGTAAATAGCGGCACGGTAGCGGTTTCTGTCCTTAAAAACGCCGTTGTACCCAGTGCTTGAATTTCGATTCACTTTCCCGTCAAGACGCATCTTTACCGAGATAAGACTTGAGCCGTTTACATCCGTTTTGCGGTGGATAGCATCAGAACAGGATTTGACGTTATTTGTGCATTTTCTGCATTTCGAGGTTTTTTTTACCTGGAAAATACGCATATCAGCTTCTTGACCGCAATTCGGGCACAGTGCGGTACAAAAGAGATCGTTTCCCTTGGCATCCTGGTTTTTATAAACCTTTATAATTTTCCACCCATTGATGATTTGACCTACATACTGCTCACTCCTTTTTCGCAAAAACGTCTGGCTTCGCTGCCCTGCCATACGGCGATTTGCACAAGTTTGACAGCTTGTGCTTTTTCCGTTTTTAAGGGACTGTATATATACATCTCTCACGGTGCCACATTCGCAGCGGCACTTCACATAGCCGCTCTTTTCGGATGCGCCTATCACGATCCAGCTCCCAAAAGTATGACCCGTCAAATCTTTTGCTGCCATACTGGAACCCTCCTCAGATCAGCCCATAGTGCTCGGCCAGCAGGAAGCGGACGTATGCCGGGCAGTCACGCTCACCCAGACACCACCCCTGCACGGTTCGCAGCGGGATGCCTGCCCGCTTTGCAAAGGCGGTCTGTGACAGGCCGGTACGGTCTACCAACTCCCGCATGGACAGGTGCGCCAGCTCCCAGATGGTAGACAGTCTTTCTTTCTCGGCGTCCAGATCAACGCACCCAGAAGCATCGTCCTCCACGCTGAGGGTGACGTTGTTCAAAAAAACTTCTTTGGAAGTATCTGGGTTAGACGCCATAACAAACAATTCTGCCGTATTATACATTTTACGATTTTCCTTTCTGCAAAATAATTAAAATTCTTCTTCAGGAAGCGGGCCCAATTTTTCTGCCAAGTCAACATTCCAGGCCTGATGACAAGAAACTTTTTTGCAAGTAGCCTGGAAAACAGAAAGCAATTCGTGCTCCGCAGGGTTTTTAATTGCGATGTAATCGTTAAACTCGTTTTTGCTCATTAAACCTTTTTTATAAAAAGCTTTGCGAACTTCTTCACCCTCATCCCTCAAAGCGCTAAATGCTTTTCTTACCAGATCGTAGCGCTTGCCAAGATTTTTCTCGTTCATAAGATAATCGTACTTGCCAGAAGCTACAATCTTTTTGGAAATCTCGGATTTAACGTAATCTCTTTTTGCCATTTTCCAAGCAAAACTCAGCGCCTCAGAAAAAGAAATCCGATAAACACCACCAAGCTTGTTTAAACGCATGTGCTTCCATGCATTATTCATGATTTTTTTCATGTCATACTTTTTCATTTTGCTTTCCTCCATTGCTTGGTGTCTTTCACTGTCTTTATTATACGCTCATTGTGCGCATTTGTAAAGGCTTTTTGCGAAATTTTATGCTCATTGAGTACATTTCTTTGCGCCTGCGCGGCCCTGCTGCCGGATATTTCGGCACAGGTTCACTACTGCCGCAAGTCGGTTTCGGCTCGGCTGGACGGCATTGCAAAAGTTTTTGAGTAAAGCAAACCCCCGGTGTTCCGTTTTGGATCATCGGGGGTTTTGTTGTTTATGCGCAAAACTCTTTTTGCATTGCTGCGCCCATTGCCTGCATGAGGATCGGGTTTTGATTTAAGGTGTCGTTCAACACTTTCATAACGACCGCCCGCTTTTCTTCATTGGAAAGGTTCTCGAACTCATCACCAAACATCTTTTTGCAAACCAGAAGTGCGCCTTTCAGAAAGTCCATCGTTTCCATTCTTATTTCCTCCATTGTTTTGTTTCCCTTGCTGTGATTATAGTATAGCACTATTTACAGTGTATGTAAATTGACATTTTCGACAATGTTTATAGTGCTATCTTGTGCACATTTGGCATTGTAAACAGTGTTGCTTTTTGCTATACTAAGGCAAATGAAACAGGAGGTATTTTTATGATTTCTGAAAAGAAAAAGGCATCCAATGCCAAATGGGACAAAGAACATATGACAAGCTTGGCCTGCCGCGTAAAAAAGGACTATGCGGAAAAGTTTAAGGCAGCGTGCGCAGAGGCTGGCACAACTCCGAATGCTGTATTAAAGCAGTCAGTCGAAGAATTTTTGCAGGCGCATACAAAATAACAGTTCAAATCCAAGCGCTCATGCGGCTTTGTGCCGTGCGGGCGCTTTTTTTATTTTTGGCGTTCGTTTGACGTTCGTTGGCACTCGGGATTTTTTAAAAGTGTACTATGGACACAAAGGGAGGGATGATCTATGAGCTACTATCAGACACCGACAGGCGGGACATACATCCCGCAGCAGCCTGTCAATCCTTACGGCGGCATGGGAACAGTAGGCCTTGCCACTCCCCTGCCCAACACGCAGATGCAACAGACACAACCGCAGCGTCCGCAGCCGATGAATGGGCAACAGCCTGTTCAGCAGTCGGCGCAGGATGGCGGTTGGCTGCTCGGCAGACCTGTTTCCAGCAGAGAGGAATTTCTGGCGATACCGTCTGATCTGTACGGAAGATGGACGTATTGCCCGGATTTGCGTAGTGGGGTCATCTACTGCAAACGTCTGAATCCAAACACTTGTGAATCTGACGTGTTAGAGTTCTACAGCCCGGAAGCATGGCGGCAGATGCAAGCGCAACAGGCACAGCAGACCGCTGCACCGACACAGCAGTATGTGCCTATTGAGCAGTACAATGCCCTCGTCCACCGGCTGGATGAACTGGAAAAGTGGCAGAAGAGCTTTTCTAAGCCTACTGCCGCAGCAAAGAAAGGAGAATAAGCGATGCCCTCTCCGTTTGATATGATTACTCACAGCCCTATTATGCAGCTTGCAAATCTGGCTCGTGCCGGGCAAAACCCGATGGGGCTTATCCAGCAGTTGGGCGGGCAGAGCGCACCCATCATGCAGGGCTTGAGCCTGATTCAGGGCAAAAATGAAGCACAGCTCCGAACGATGGCGCAGAACCTCGCTAAAGAGCGTGGTATCGATTTGAACCAGCTGGCAAGTGTCCTGAATTTGACGTTGCCCCGATAACGCATCCCTCTAAGCGAAACTCAAACGCTTCTCAGTTTTGCGGACTTGACAAAAACCGCTTTTATTTGGCTTCGCCCATCGCATACGGCGGTGGGATAGCATAACGCAAAACTGAAAGGAGTTTTGGTATGGACGATTTTGCAACTGGCTATCTGGCTGGGCAGGACGGCGGCAATAACAACGGCGGATTCTTCGGCAACGAAGGTCTGTGGGCGGTTATTATCCTCGCCATCATCTTCGGCTGGGGCAACTACGGCAACGGGCGCAACGGCAGCGATAACGGCATGAACAGCTACATCCCCTATCTGGTCGGCACCGGCGCAACTGGTCAGGGCGGTGCAGACACCCGCGCGGCTCTGTCTGAGGGCTTTTATCAGCAGGATACCTCCCGTTCTCTGGCGGGCATCCAGAGCGGTATCTGCTCTCTGGGTTATGACCAGCTGGCGCAGATCAACGGCATCAACGCCAACATCGCAAATGGCTTTGCGGGCGTGAATAGTGCCATTTGTCAGCTTGGCTACCAGAACGCACAGCTCGTGAACGGTCTGGAGCGCAGCGTGTCCAATGGCGACAACGCTATCAGCCTTGCCATCATGCAGGAGGGCAACGCTCGGCAGGCTGGTCAAACCGCACTTGCCACGCAGCTGGCATCTTGCTGCTGCGAGAACAAGCAGCTGATCGGCGATCTTAAGTACACCATCGCAACGGAGGACTGTGCTACCCGTCAGGCTATCGCAGACAACGCCCGCGCCATCGTGGACAACTGCAACGCCAACTTCCGCAGCATGATGGACTACTTCACGCAGGATAAGATTGCCACTCTGACCGCTGAGAACCAGAGCCTCAAGTTCGCGGCTTCTCAGGATCGTCAGAATGCGCTTCTGACCACCGTGATGTCCCAGCAGACTGATACCATCCTGAACCGGGTCAATCCTCGTCCGATTCCCGCTTATCAGGTGGCAAACCCTAACGTGGGCGTGAACTGCTGCGGCTGCTGCTAACCAACACACTCCCCGATAACACCGGGTGATCCATCGGGGCAGGGGGATTCACCTCTGCCCCTGATTTTTTAGGAGGAAAACATTATGGCTTGCAAAACAAGCTGCAAACTCTGCCCCCATCTGGTCTTGAGCCAGTCGGTGACGTTCGCCAACGACACGCTGACCATCAACATCCCCGCTGGCTCTTATGCGGCGGGAGAAAAATATTGTCTGGTCATTGCTCAGGCTTTGCCGGACACGACCACCATCAACGCCCCTGTTGTCATCACCATTGGCGCAGGAACTACCGCATACCCTCTGACCGACTGCAACTGCGCTCAGGCAACCGCCGAGAGCATCCACACCCGCACCCGCTATGCTACCCGTGTGGCAACGTCTGCCACCGGCACCGGCACGTTCAAATATCTTGGCTGCTTCTGCCGTTCCCACGCTGGCGCGCCCGCGTCCATTTCTTGAGGAGGTATAGATTATGGGCAAGACTAATTTTCGCCGCATGATGATGCTCCG